>VMBT01000314.1_pt1 | contig 32138 bp, 32 predicted proteins | sample 4404301 | NCBI WGS metagenome assembly VMBT01 (sample SAMN12238535, study PRJNA552566) | marine metagenome | isolation source: Coastal seawater | place: USA: coastal Georgia, Sapelo Island | collected 2008-08/2009-08
AGGCAAAAAAAGCTGTCAAAATTTTTGATACAATAGATTCTGTAGATTCATTAAAACTCTCTCAAAAAATATCAAAGGCCGCAGAAGATTTGGGAAAAACACAAAGGGTCTTATTGCAAGTCAATAGTAGCGGAGAAAACACAAAGGCGGGATTTAGTATTAATAGCAAAAAAGAGATTTTAGAGTGTATTAATATGTCGGGCATAAGGGTTGAAGGTTTAATGACAATGGGCCCAAACACAAAAGACACTGATATAATAGCCAGATCCTTTCAAAAAACAAAAAAACTCTTTGATGAGCTTAATGAACTTGAGAATATAAAAATGAAAACACTCTCAATGGGAATGAGCGGAGATTATCAAATAGCAATTAGAGAGGGATCAACATCAATAAGGGTTGGAACAGCAATTTTTGGGCCACGCGCTTAATGTTAGATTTAAAAAACTGGTTTAACCCAAAACACTATAAAAGACTTTGGAACGTAGGCCCTCCGGGCTTAATAATATCGCTTTTATTAATTTATTTAACGCTTCAGTACGAAGCAGCGCTTAATATTAAAAAATATGAAACAGGACACATATGGATCGACGTTTTATTTTTTTTAATTCTTTTAGAAATGCTTTTTATTTTATTCTGGACCCTGTTTAGTTTGCCACCCAAACACAGAGGAAAAAAATTATCTACAAGAGGAATATATTCTTTTATTCGTCACCCCGTATATACGGTTGTTATTTTTCATATAAATATACTCACATCTTTGTGGGTGGGTTCATATTTGCTGCTCTTTTTAGTACCGTTACAGTATTTGTTGTGGTCTAAAATAGTTGTCAAAGAAGAAGAATACCTTGTTGGCATATTTGGGCAAGAATATATAGATTATATGTCCAACGTTTCCCGGTTCATTCCATGGAAATAGTTAAACCTTAAAGGAGAAAAAATGAAGAAATTAATTTTAACATTATTATTTATGGGAGCTGTTATGTCGCAAGAAAAATTTTATGGATTTGAGTTTATTAAAGAGTCCGGGGGTATAAAGGAATATACAATGACATCGAACGGCCTTACGGTCCTTATAAAGGAAGACAAAACTGCGCCAGTAGTTACATTTATGGTTACTTACAGGGTTGGTTCTGTTAACGAGGCGACGGGACACACGGGAGCAACACACCTTTTAGAGCACCTTATGTTTAAGGGTTCTAAAAATTATAGAAACGGAAAAGCAGACGTCATCCTTGACTCAATTGGCGCAAGAACAAACGCGACGACATGGACAGACAGAACAAATTATTTTGGAACTCTACCAAGCAAACACCTGGAAACAATAATTAAAATTGAAGCAGACAGAATGAGGGGTGCTATTATTGTTGAAGAAGACAGGCAATCAGAAATGACAGTTGTTAGAAACGAGTTTGAAAGAGGAGAAAACAGCCCTCAAAGAGTTTTAGATCAACACATTTGGTCAATGGCCTTTCAGGCACACCCGTATCACCACTCTACAATAGGTTGGAAGTCAGATATAGAAAATATGCCAATAGAAAAATTAAAAGAGTTTTATGATATATATTATTGGCCGAACAACGCAACAGTTTCAATAGTCGGAGACGTTGATACAAAAGAAGGCTTGGCGTTAGTTAAAAAATATTTTGGAAAAATTAGAAGAAGCAAGCACGAAATACCCACAGTTTATACGACTGAGCCTGAACAAGAGGGACAAAGAAGGGTTATGTTAAACAGGGCAGGACAACAAGGGGTTGTGGGCGTTGCGTTTAAAAGCCCTTCAGTTACTGATGAGGATATGGCACCAATGATTGTTTTGGGTCAAATATTGGGGTCTGGAAAAAACAGCAGGTTTTATAAACAAATAACCGACAAAGGCCTTGTGACATCGATATCTGCATCCCCAAGTAAGTTTAAGTACGAGGGTCTTTTTGAAATATATGCAAGCCTGACTCCAGAGACCAAACACGAAAAAGTTGAGGAGCTAATATTAGAAGAGTTAGAAAAGGTTAAAAATAAAGGCGTAAAAGAGAAAGAATTACAAAAAGCAAAAACCAAGCTAGTAACATCAAGGCTTTTTTCTCAAGACGGATCATATGCAATAGCAAGCGGTTTAAACGAGGCAATAGCTGGCGGCGACTGGACCCTTTATACAAAATATGGAGAAAAAATAAACAAGGTTACCCTAGAGGACGTTAAGAGGGTTGCAAATAAATATTTAGTTAAACAAAAAAGCACTGTGGGATATTTTATACCAGAGGGCTCAGCGGGAAGCGAGGCGTTGAAAGGCGCAAACTCACACAGACACCATAACGGACCATATTATTTTAAAAACGAAGAAGACCCAAAAGAAACAAACAGTTTTTTTCAAAAGGGTGTAGAGTTTTCTGAACCAGCAGAAGGGGTTTTCTTGTATACCTTAAAAAGAGGGAAAGGTGTTGTTACTTTAAACGGAAGCATGTTGGGTGGATATAATTATGCAGAGCAAAAACAACAAGTACCCTCCCTTGTGGTTTCAATGCTAGATCAGGGCACAGCCAACAAAACAAAGTTTCAAATTAGCGATGAGCTTGAAAGCGTTGGTGCAAGGCTTAGTTTTGGCTCAGGACCCTCAAGAGTTTCTTTTTCAGCTAAGTTTTTGTCAAAAGACACAGATAGGGTGGTTGGTTTAATGGCCGAACAACTTCAGTCACCTTCTTTCAACGAAGAAGAATTTAAAAAGGTTAAAAAAAGAAGAGAGGCCAGCCTTAAAAGAGCAAAAGACAGCACTTTTAGAAACGCCTTTAATGACTTTCTTTTAGGCGTCTATGGAGAAGAACACCAAAACACGCCAACAGATCCGGAAAAAGCAATAAAAGAATTAGACAAAATTACGGTCGAAGACTTAAAAGCTTTTCACAAAAAGAACTATGGAAGAGGATCGGTGGTTATAGTGGCTGTAGGAGATGTTTCTCACAAAAGCCTGTCAAAAAAAATAAACAAAGAATTTGGCAAGTGGAAAAAGTCTCCTTTGGTGGAGGCGCCTGAAAACAGAGCAGGAGTACCAACAAAAAAAATAAACTACATATCAATGAAAGACAAAACAAGCAGTGACCTGCTTTATGGAATAGCTCTAGATATAAACGAAGATAGCCCAGAGTTTTTACCCCTTTCTGTTGCAACGAGGGCCTTGGGGGGGTCTTTTACAGCAAGGCTAATGAGAAAAGTAAGAGTTGAAGATGGGTTGACCTATGGGGTATACTCTTCTATTACAGGAACAACCAACAAAAGCCCTGGAGCATGGATTGCTTATGGAACATACTCCCCAGATCTTTTGAAAAAAGGAGAAGTTTCAATGGAGGGGGTTATAGCCAAATGGGTTGAATCTGGAATAACCAAAGAAGAGCTCTCAAACATGAAGTCAACAATAGTTGGATCTACGCAAGTTGGGTATGACACAACCGCCGGAATTTCTACAGCAATCTTATCTTCTGTGGTAAACAGGGGAGGAGTAAAATATCTTGATGAATATTCAGACAAAATAGAAAGCATAACACTTGAAGAGGTTAATAGGGCTATTAAAAAACACATAAAAATTGACCTCTTATATAAGGTTGCAGCTGGATCAATAAATCAAAACGGAGACCCTTTAAGCGAACAATAGAATGATTAAAGCAATTTTAGCCTGCGACAAAAGAGGGGGCGTAAGTAAGGAGGGGACAATACCTTGGCCAAAAAACACCAAAGACCTCAGTTGGTTTAAAAAAAACACCACAAACAACGTGGTTGTAATGGGTTCAAAAACATGGGCAGACCCATTAATGCCCTGGCCTCTTCCAAACAGAATAAACGTTTTAGCCACATCAAGAGAGACAGATTACCCCGGAGCAAATAAATATATTTGTGGAGACCTTAGCGCTGAGATGAAAAAACTTAAGGAAGAATATAACAACAAAATAATATGGGTTATTGGTGGCCCCAACATAATTGAGCAAACAATTGAAACGATCGAAGAGTTTTATCTAAGTCGAATACCGGGAGAATATGGTTGCGACGGTTTTTTGTCTCTGGAAAACATAGAAAGGCTTTTTAAAAAAACCTGGTTTGAAAAACACGAAGAAGTAGAATTTCAGATTTGGAAAAAGGTAAAATGAAACAATATATAAAAGCGCTAGAACACATTCTTGAGAACGGGAAACAAAGAGATGACAGAACAGGCGTAGGAACAAGGGGTGTTTTTGGATATCAGATGCGCTTTGATCTTAGAAACAGCTTTCCAGCTGTAACAACAAAAAAGCTAGCATGGAAAAGCGTTGTTAGCGAATTGCTTTGGTTTTTAGAGGGAAGCACAGATGAAAGAAGGTTGGCAGAAATACATTTTGGTAAAAAAAGAGACGAGATAGTAGACAAAAAAACCATTTGGACGGCGAACGCAAACAAGCAAGGCGTAGAGCTTGGATATTTAAACAACGAAACTCAAAAAGAATTAGGACCTGTTTATGGAAAACAGTGGAGATCTTGGGGTAGAGATGTTGGCGGAGAAGACCAAATAAGAAAAATAATCTTAGATTTAAAAAATAACCCCAATAGCAGAAGGCATATAGTAAGCGCATGGAATGTAGACAAAATTGATGAAATGGCTTTGCCGCCATGCCACACGCTTTTTCAGTTTCACGTTCAAGACAAAGAGTTAAGCTGTCAGCTCTATCAAAGAAGCGCTGATATGTTTTTGGGGGTGCCCTTTAACATTGCGTCTTATAGCCTTTTGGTTTGTATCTTTTCTGAAATTTTAAACCTAAAACCCGGAGATTTCATTTGGACAGGAGGAGACTGCCACATTTATAACAATCACTTCGAACAGGTAAAAGAACAAATTCAGCGCAAACCCATGCAACCACCAAGCCTGCAAATTCCAAAATTCAATTCAATAGAAGAGGTTTTAAAGTCTACCCCCAAAGACTTCAGACTGGTTGACTACAGTCCAATGGAAAGCATTAAGGCCCCAATGGCGGTTTAAACATCGTTTCGTATTATTATATAAACACCCAAAAGCGTAATTGATCCACCCAAAAAAACAAACAGACCAACAGGCTCGCCGAACAGAAAGAAGGCTCCCACAGAAGAAATAACAGGCTCCCCAAGAGGAACAGCTGCAACAGTGGTAGCGCTAAGCGTTTTAACTAAAAAATAAAAAATATTATGACCAACCATTGTTGGTATGGCTGCAAGAAAAACAAACCACCCAAAATCCTGATTGTTGAAAGATAATACGTTTACCCCCTGATAAAGAGATATTACAAAAAGACAGGCAGCAGCATACAAAAACAACCAACGGGAATATTCAAACAGACCCACGCTCTTCCTAACATCTTTTCCAACAAGAAGCACAACCGCCATTGCAACAGAACAAAGAACGGCCAACAGGTTGCCAAGAGAGCTTGTGTCGCTAAAACTGCTTTGGCTAATAAGCGTGTATGCTCCCAAAAGAGCAAGAGATAGCCCGAAGAAGACCTTAATAGAAAAAACCTTTTTTTGAAACACAATAGAATAAACCTCTGTAAAAACGGGAGCAATGGTCCCAAGCAGAGCAGCCTCAGCTATAGAGGTTAGCTGAACACTTCTAAAAAACAAGGCAAAATGAAAACCAAGAAATATTCCTGCAAGTAAAACCTTTTTATTTGGAACAAAAGTAAGAATAGTTTTGTAAGATATAGCAAAAGCCATAAGGCTTGCGAGAAACATTCTCCAAAAAGCTATTGTTGTTGCAGAGAGCTCAGGCAGAAACCTTACAACCCAGGCTGAAGAGCTAACAGCAAGAAGAGCAATAAATAAAAGTACATATTTATTTTTTAAAAGAAGGCCCATATAAATGAAAATAAACCTTATAGTTATACTAAGCATTATATTTTATACAACAACCCTATTAGGGTCAGACAAAGAACAAATAGTTAAAAAGGTTGTCTCTTATACCAAAGAACGAAAAACTCCATCGACAGAGTATATACTTAACACATTTGAAGACAAGAGGCTAAAGGTGGACGAGGGAGTCATCGCAAGGTTTAACAACAAACCAGAAAAAATTAAAACGTACGAACAGTACAAAAAGATATTTTTTAATAAACAAAGAATTGACGGTGGAGTAAGTTTTTATAAAAAAAACAAAACCTTAATTGCAAAAGTGGCAAGAGAGTTCGAAATAGACCCAATAGTCTTGGTTGCAATTATTGGCGTTGAAACAAACTATGGTTCAAAAGTTTCAGAGTTTTCAGTAATTAATTCTTTATACACACAGGCAATGAAAATGCCCAAAAGGTCTAGCTGGGCAACCAGAGAGATAGCAGAGCTTTTAATTTTTTGTTCAGAAAACGACATAGACCCTTTTTCTCTTGAAGGCTCTTATGCAGGGGCGTTTGGGTTTGGTCAATTTATACCTTCCAGCTTTAACAGGCTATCAATTGACTATAACAACGACGGGAAAAAAGATCCATTTAGTTGGGAGGATGTCATGGGGAGCGTAGCATTTTACCTTGTAGAAAACGGCTATCCAAAGAATGATTATAATTTTACCTACAAATCAAAAGCCTGGAGAGCCATAAGAACGTATAATAGGTCAGATAAATATGCAAACATCATAATTGACCTAAGAAATGAAATAGCTAAAAATATTTTTTTATCAGATTAGCCAACACCTCTTTAGTGTTGTTGTATGGTGGCAGCATTATCTTAAAAGGAGACAGGGAACTGCTTTTCAAAACAGCTTTTTGATGTGAAAAAGCATCAAAACCAAACTTGCCGTGATAGCTACCAACCCCACTGTTGTTTATTCCACCAAAAGGAAGGTTGGGATTCATGTGATGCAAAACACAGTCATTAATCACCATGCCACCGCTTGAGGTGTTTTTTAAAACCTTCTTGTGCACAGAAGACTTGTTGCTAAAAAGATAAAGAGCCAACGGCTTTTCGTTGCTGTTTATGTATTTAATAGACTCATCAAGGTTTTTAACCTTGACAATGGGCAGAATAGGACCAAAAATTTCTTCCTCCATAATTGGATTATTATAATCAACACCGGTTAAAATGGCGGGTGAAAAATATAAACCGCTCTTAGAGGTTTCTCCTCCGCAAACAACCTCTGCTCCACTAGAAACAGCGCCCTCCAAAGCACCTTTAAGCCTGTTGAAGTGATGTTCGTTGGCAATAGAGCAATAGTCTTTTGTAGCCGCATCCACTCCATTGGGAAAAAATTGTGCCATATTTTTTTGTAAAGCAGTAACAAGATCGCTGTGTACGGCCTCATCGCAAAGAATATAATCGGGGGCTGTACATGTTTGACCCGCGTTTGCAAACTTGAAAAAAGAAATTTTCCAAGCAGCGTCACTTATGTTTGCACTCTTGTCAATAATAACAGGAGACTTGCCACCTAGCTCAAGAGTAACACCGGCCAGGTGTTTTGAAGCCGCCTTCATAACAAGCTTTCCAACCTTTGGGCTACCAGTAAACATAATGTGATTAAAAGGAAGGTCTAGCAATTTTTCGGCCACGTCTTTTTGGCCTAAGAAAACAGCAACCTCGTCTGAAGAAAAGGTTTTTTCAATTAATTTTTTCATAAACTCACCCGAGGCCGGCGTAAGTTCTGACGGCTTAATTATCGCTGTGTTTCCAGACGATATTGCAGCAATAAGAGGATTCAAACAAAGCATAATTGGATAATTCCAAGGAGATATTATTAAAATATTTCCTTTGGGCTCGGGCTTAACCCAGCTTTTACTAAAGGATATAGCTAAGGGGCTTGCAACCCTTTTTGTTTTCATCCACCTGTGAATGTTTTTTATTGCAAATTTTGCTTCTGATTTGACCCCGTAAATTTCTGCTAACAACGCCTCGGTTTTAGATTTTCCAAGGTCGCTTGACAGGGCAGAAAGGACCTCATCTTCCATTTCTAAAAAATTTTTAAGTAGAAGTTGAAGCTTTAACCTTCTTTCTTTGGCAGAGCTGTTCCTTAGGTCTAAGCTCCTTGCTTGTTGTGATTTAAAAATTGCTTCAATGGATTGCATAACAAGAAATATATGAAATTTTATTATACCATGTTATGACGAATAAATTTTTATGTAATTTTTAGCATGATAAAAACAGTAGACATTGCTCATGCTGGACAGTCTTCTTCTGAGGCTCTTGTGCTTTTGGAGGTCGCAATAAGCACCGCAAAAGAGGAGGGTGTAGTGGCTGTTAAAATAATTCATGGTTTGGGATCAGGAAGCATTGCAGAAAAAGTCAGATTGTGGGCGAAAGAGCAAGAGGGTAGGTTTAAAGCTGTAATTCCCGGAGAAGATTATAATACATTTAACAAAGATGCCGTAAGCATGAGATCAGAGCTTTCCAACAAGAGTGACAGGGATTTTAACAACAGAAATCCGGGTGTAACAATTTTTTGGCTTTAATTATTAAGGGGTATTTCTTCAAAAACTACCCCAATATTTTTTAGTCTTTTTATAAGAACGTTTCCAAGCCCAATAGACGGGGTTAGAAGGCCACCAAACCCCTCACCGCCAGGAAGATCTGCTGGGTTTTCAACGGCTAAACACAAAGCGCTTTCACACGCCATTCTTGACGTCATTTTATAGCCAGGGTCGCCGCTTGAAGACATAGAGAAGGCGCGAACACCGTCTTGAGTTTTAACCAAAAACCTACTTTTAAAGAAGCCAGAGTCCATTGCTTTTTGTGAAGGACCCTCACCCGGCTTTCTAAAAAATCCCCTTAATAGTTTGCGCAAAGGAGAAACAATAACCAGACCAAGAGCCAGCGTCATAAAAGACACCTTTCTTGCAGCACCCTTTTTTGAATAATATGCACCTTCAGAATAAACAAAATCATCTCCATAATACTTTCCGGTAGCGTTTGATAGCGCTGCCGACCTTCTTACAACCCTAGTGTTTGGTAGAGCCATCACAAAGGGCCCCGTCCACCCACCAAGGTGTGGTATTTTGTGAATTTTAATTTTGTCATTTGTATTTCTTTTTTGATTTTCAGAAACAGAGTTTTTTGGATTTAAAGAAAACTTTCCAAGCCCCCCCTTGGCTAGCTTTGCATCCATTGAAGAAAACATGGTTTCCATTGTTCCGCCAGAAGCCTCACCCTTCCAAGCCTGAAAACACTGAATGCTCTTAACTTCTCCGTCAACCTGATTCACAGCATAAAATGACCCAAGGTCAGAGGGGGCAGAATCAAAACCACAAGCGTTGATTATTCTTAGCCCTTTTTTCTCGGCAGCTTCATGATGTTTGTCAATCATGTCTTTTATCCAAAAACTTTCTCCCGTTATATCAACATAGTGACATCCATTATTAATACAAGCCTCTAAAAGATTAGAGCCATATTTATGATAAGGCCCAGCTGTTGAAAGAACAACCTCTGCGTCCTTACACATTTTATCAAGCGCATCAACGTCAAAAGCGTCCGCAACTATAGTGGGAAAAGAAAGGTTGTTGGTTTTTTTAATCTTTTCTAGCTTTTCTGCACTTCTTCCAGCAATTGCTATCGGAATGTCAGAATATCTTTCAGACATAAATTTTGCACAAAGTTCGCCGGTAAACCCGGTGGCTCCAAAAATAACTATTTTATATTTTCTACTCATATCTCAACTTGTGCCGCAGCAAGACGTGCGATAGGTACACGATAAGGAGAACAGCTGACATAATCAAGACCCAATATTTTACAAAACTCTATACTTCTCGGCTCACCGCCGTGTTCTCCACATATACCAATAGAGATGTTATTTTTAACAGCTCTTGCATCTTTTACTGCCATCTTCATAAGCCTGCCAACGCCTTTACGATCAATTTCTTCAAAAGGGTCTACCAACAAAATCTCCTCATTGAAATAGTGCGGAAAGAAGGTACCCGTATCATCTCTGCTAAAACCAAAAGTGGTTTGTGTAAGATCGTTTGTGCCAAAACTAAAAAAGTCAGCTTCTTTAGCAATGTCTTCAGCAACAAGGCAAGCTCGTGGAACTTCAATCATTGTTCCGATTTTTAAATTAATTTTTAAACCACTTTTGCCAATAATTTTATTTTTTGCTTCAAGAACAACCTTCTTTTGATTTAAAAACTCTTTTAAGTTTGAAACCAGCGGTATCATCAGCTCTACTTTAGGGTTTTTCCCTTCTTTTTTCAGCCTCACAGCAGCACCAATTATTGCGTGCGCCTGCATAGAGGTTACCTCAGGATATGAAACGCCAAGCCTGCAGCCTCGATGACCCAACATAGGGTTTGCTTCTTTCAAAGATTCAACCCTTTCTTCAACCAGCTTTAAAGATAGGCCCATATCATTAGCCAGGTTTTTCATTTCTTTGCGTTGAATATTAATAAACTCATGAAGCGGTGGGTCTAAAAGACGCACCGTTACTGGCAAGCCATCCATTTTTTTAAATATTTTATAAAAATCTTTTGTTTGAAAAGGGAGGAGGTTTTTTAAGTAGGAAGTACGACTATCTTTATCTTGTGCTAAGATCATTTTTCTAAACTCGTGAACTCTTTTTTCATCGAAAAACATATGTTCAGTTCTACAAAGACCAACGCCTTCCGCGCCAAACTCAAGAGCCTTTTCACAGTCTTCAGGAGTATCTGCATTTGTTCTAATTTTTAATTTTCTTATTTTGTCTGCCCATGATAACAGCTGGCTAAGTGGGCCAGCGTTGTCAAGCGGATTTTGAAACAACCTCAACTCCCCAAGATAAATATCTCCAGAGGACCCGTTGAGCGTTATTTGATCACCCTCTTTTATTTTTTTGTCAGCTATTTTTGCAAACTTATGGCTTTTATCAATAGTTAGGTCTTGGCACCCTACAACACAGCTTTTACCCCAACCCCTAGCAACTAAAGCTGCGTGGCTAGTTAGACCGCCTCTTGAGGTCAAAATTCCTTCTGAATAATGCATTCCATGGATGTCTTCCGGCGATGTTTCTTCTCGAATCAATATGACTTTTTTACCCTTTTTGCCAAGAGCCTCAGCTTTTTCAGCGGTAAAAACCGCCGAACCACAAGACGCACCAGGACCCGCAGGAAGACCAGAAGAAACCGGCGTGTTGTTATTTAAGTCTTCAGCTACTATGTTTTTTAGGAGGCTTTCATAAATTTGGAGCGGGCGAACCCTGCCCACGGCTACCTCTTTAGTTATAAGCTTTTCTTTTACCATGTCAGTTGCAATTTTTATAGCAGCGATACCAGTTCTTTTACCCCTTCTTGTTTGAAGCATCCAGAGTTTATTTTCCTGGATAGTGAATTCAATGTCTTGCATGTCATCAAAATGGTTTTCCAATCTTTTTCTTACATCTTTTAAATCTTCAAAGGCTTTTGGCATTGCAACAGATAAAGATGTATTACTGTTTTTCTCATCAATTATTGGGTGCGGCGTTCTGACACCAGCAACAACATCCTCACCTTGAGCGTTTGGCAACCACTCTCCAAAAAAAACGTTTTCTCCTGTAGAGGGATTTCTTGTAAAGGCAACGCCCGTACCAGAATCTTTTCCAAGGTTTCCAAAAACCATTGCTTGAACATTTACAGCCGTTCCCATGGAAGAAGAAATTTTTTCAAAACTCCTATATTCTTTTGCTCTTTTTCCGTTCCAGCTTTCAAAGACAGCAGCAACAGCCCCATAAAGCTGTTCGTAGTGATCGTCCGGAAAAGGAACACCAAATTCTTTTTTTACTATTTTTAAATATTTTTCAGACAACACCTTCCAGTCTTTAGCTTTCATGTTAGAGTCTTTTTTATAGCCATTAATTTTTTTAATTGAATCAAGCTCTTTTTCCATAAGCTCTCTGATAGGGCGCGATGATTTGTTTAGCTTTAGCGCCTTTTCCATAACCACATCCGCATACATCATAATTAATCTTCGATAACTGTCATAAACAAAACGTTCGTTTCCACTAGCATCAATCATAAAAGGTATTGTCTTAGATGTAAGCCCTATGTTCAATATTGTTTCCATCATTCCTGGCATAGATACAGGAGCACCAGACCTAACTGAAAGAAGTAGGGGGTTTGATCCGCCAAATGTTCTTTCAATAATACCTTCCGTTTTGGTTATATTTTTTTTGATATTTTTCTTTAGGGAGACAGAAAGCGATTTGGTTTTTAAGTAATCAGAACAAAGGCTTGTAGCCAGGGTAAATCCTGGAGGAACAGGAAGACCAAGCTTACACATTTCTGCGATATTCGCCCCCTTACCGCCAAGGATATCAACCATGTTTTGATCCCCGTCAGTTTGAAGTTGTGAGAAAAAATATATTTTTTGTTTATTGTTCATTATGAATACATTTTAATTGAATTAAAAAAAACAACCTTTTCGGGCAAAACAATTTAAGGAGTGACCGTGAAAAAAACATTTATATTATTTGTAGCATTATTTATGGTTTCGTGTTCAGGAGAAATATATGAAGACGAGCTAAGGGTAGGAGAAGACAACCTCGCCTATGTTGGCGACACAGACAAGCTCTATTCCGGAGACGTTCTCGACAAGTATGGAGAAAAAATGGGAACATATAAAAAAGGAATCAAGGATGGAGCATGGACAGAAATAGACTACAAAAACGGCACCAGGAGAAAAGCCAACTATATCAAAGGAACGCCGGAGGGTGAACAAATTACATATGTCTTCCCAGGACCAATGGACAACAATAAAAGGCTAGAATATATTAATTATGAAAACGGGAAGCCCGTAGGAACGTGGACACAATGGAGCAGAGATAACGAAAACAGACTTAGAAAAACTGGAGAGATTGTTTTTGAAGAAGGCGCAGGAAGATGGAGAGAGTGGGACCCCAACACGCTTGTTGTGGTAAGAGCAGGAGACTATGAAAACTGGGAGAGAAGCGGGCTTTGGAAAAGCTGGGACCCTCAAGAGGTTTTGGTGAGCGAAGGAGAATATGTTGAGGGTAATAAGGTTGGAAAGTGGACTTGGTACAAAGAAGGAGAAGATAAAGGTTGGCAAGAAAATTACAATAATGGGGTTTTACATGGAAAGTTTAATAACCTATCCCCATATGCTAAAATTAGAGGAGTTGGATCTTTTAGCGAAGGCGTAAAAACAGGAGAGTGGGAAGAGTATTATAGCAGCGCCGACGGTTCTTTAGAAAGGTCACAATCAGGAGCATACCAGTTTGGGAAAAAAGTTGGCTTATGGTCTTTATATGCCAAAAACGGAAGAAGAATTGCAGAAGGATCGTATAAAGACGACATCAAAGAAGGTGAATGGACGGAGGGTCAGGACATAGATTTTGGCTCAAGATTCTTTGGAAAAGGAACATACTCCAACAATGAAAAAAACGGAAGCTGGAGCTACGTTGCCCCAAGACAAAACCCAACAATTGAAGGGTTTTTCACAAACGGCGAACCTTCTGGTGAGTGGAAAGTTGTTTACAATAAAAAAACCTACAAAGGAAGCCTGGAAGAGCTCAAGAAACAGGTTACAAAGTTAAATGAGTTTTCTTTTTAATGCTTTTTTTGGTTGTTAACAGCCTCTTTATACTTTTTGCTGTTTTAAATATTAATGATCCAGATTGGTTTTTATGGGTGCCCACCTACTTTTTGGTTGCAGCCAGCACAGTTGCATATCAAAAAAAGCTAATCAATAAAAAGGCAGTGAATATTTTAATGGTTTATTTACTCTTTATTTTTGCCTTTTCCTTTTTTGGTTTTATTGAAGTTTTAGATAAAAACTCAGACACAATGATCAACATGAAAGAGCCAAACAGGGAGGCGTTTGGGGCTCTTTTGGCTATGGGTTGGATCTATTGGACATCTAGAAGACAATAATAACCAATTTGTCTTTATATTTATGTAAATGCGTTTTAAAATTAACATCACCTTAATATGTCTATAATTAAACTATTAACCTCTTCTGTAGGGAGAAAAATTTTGATGGCCATTACCGGGCTTTTATTGGCCTTTTTTATGGCTTTTCACCTTTTCGGAAACCTTTTCCTTTTTGTTGGGGAAGAGGCGTTTAATGCCTACGTAAACAAACTGCACCAGTTAGGGTTTTTAATTAGAATAGCTGAGTTCTTTTTGGTGCTGTTTGTTGGAAGCCACGCATATAGCGGAATTTTGCTTTGGATAAAAAACAGAAAGGCAAAAAAGGTGGTTTCATCATATAGCAAAGAAAACACTCCAAGCGCAGCAAGGTCCGCGGCTTTCACCGGAAGTGTTGTTTTTATTTTTCTTGCAACGCACTGGTCAACATTTTGGTATAAGTTTAATTTTGACCTTCAGGGAATGAGCTACTATTATGTTGTTACGGAAAGTTCTGTAGGGTTCGGGAGCCCTGCTGTATCAATATTTTATATTATTGCAATCGCTCTTTTAGGATACCACCTTAAACATGGAATTGCATCAGCAGGTCAAACGCTCGGCATTGTGGGAACAAAATATGAAAGTATTTATAATAACCTTGCAGCCATCTTTTGGTTTTGGATTCCCCTAGGATTTATTTCAATCCCTGTATGGTTTGGATTTTTAGTGAGGATAATATGACACAATCTAATTTATTTTCGAAAGCACCAGAAGGTGAGCTTTATACAAAGTGGGAAGAATACAAAAGCAGCCTCAATAAGCTCACGCCGGAAGAGGCCAATAAGTATAAGATTATAGTGATAGGCACAGGGCTAGCAGGAGCCTCTGCTTCTGCGACGTTGGCAGAAAGAGGGTTTAATGTTCACGCTTTTTCTTTTCATGAATCGCCAAGAAGAGCTCATAGTATCGCAGCTCAAGGTGGAATAAATGCTGCAAAGAACTATAAAAGCGATGGAGATAGTGTAATGAGACTTTTTTATGACACTATAAAAGGTGGAGATTTTAGATCGAGAGAGGACAACGTTTACAGGTTGGCAGAGATAAGCAAAAATATTATAGATCAATGTGTTGCACAGGGGGTGCCTTTTGCAAGAGAATATGGCGGGCTATTAGACAACAGATCTTTTGGAGGTGTACAGGTTTCAAGAACTTTTTATGCTAGAGGGCAAACCGGTCAACAGCTATTGCTTGGTGCATATTCAGCTTTGAGTAGGCAGATGGAAAAGAAAAAAGTGGTTTTTTATCCAAGGCATGACATGCTAGACGTTGTGTTGGTTGAAGGCAAGGCCAAGGGAATTGTAACTAGAAATCTTGTAGACGGAAAGGTAGAAACGCACAGTGCTGACATTGTTATTTTGGCAACAGGAGGCTATTCAAATGTTTATTATTTGTCAACAAATGCCATGGCAAGTAATGTAACTGCAAATTGGAGAGCACACAGAAAGGGAGCCCTGTTTGCAAACCCGAGCTTTACACAAATTCACCCAACCTGCATTCCTGTTAAGAACGACTTTCAGTCTAAATTGACCCTAATGAGTGAAAGTCTTAGAAATGACGGGAGAGTGTGGGTTCCTAAAAAGAAAAACGATCAAAGAAAACCAACAGAAATTCCAGAAGAAGAACGAGATTATTATCTTGAAAGAATATACCCCGCTTTTGGTAATCTGGTTCCAAGAGATGTTGCTAGTAGAAGAGCTAAAGAAGTTTGTGATGAAGGAAGAGGAATTGGACCAACTGGTTTTGCGGTCTATCTTGACTTTCAAAAAGCAATTGAAGAAAAAGGGGAAGATTTCATAAGAGAAAAATATGGTAATCTGTTTGATATGTATCAAAACATTACTGACGAAAATCCCTATAAAACACCGATGAAGATTTACCCAGCAGTTCATTATACAATGGGCGGGCTTTGGGTTGATTATAATTTAATGACTACCATCAAAGGCCTGTTTTCAATAGGCGAAAGCAACTTCTCAGACCATGGAGCCAACAGATTGGGAGCGAGTGCATTAATGCAGGGATTAGCAGATGGATACTTTGTTGTTCCACATACAGCAATGGACTTTCTAGCAAAAGAAACACCCCTTATGCAAGACATTACAGATAGGCCTGAGTTTAAAGAAGCGGCAGAGAAAACAAAGAATGAAATTGCTAAACTAATGAGCGTAGATGGGAAGTTGGCAGTAGATGAGGTTCATAGAGAGCTGGGGAAAATTGTGTGGGATAAAATAGGAATGGCAAGAAATGAGGCAGGCTTAAAAGAGGCTTTGTTAGAAATTCCAAAAATTAAAGAAAAGTTCTGGAATGATATTTCTATACCAGGAAGCGAAAAAGATGTCAACCAAGAACTAGAAAAAGCGCTAAGAATAAAAGACTTTATAGAGCTTGCAGAATTAATGGCTTTTGACGCCTTAGATAGAAAAGAATCTTGTGGTGCACATTTCAGAGAAGAGTATCAGACAGAAGAAAATGAGGCAGAAAGAAATGACCAAGACTATAAATATGTAGCAGCTTGGGATTATTCTGAAAATGAAGAACCAAAACTTTATAAAGAAGAATTAAAATATAATAATGTTAAACTAAAAACCAGAAGTTATAAGTAAATGAATGTCAATTTGAAAATATGGCGACAAGGTTCTGATTCCGATAAGGGAACATTGAAAACCTACAGACTTGAAAACATAGACCCAAACATTTCATTTTTAGAAATGCTAGATATTTTAAATATCAAGCTTGTAAAAGAAAAAAAGGATCCTGTTGCATTTGATCATGACTGCAGAGAAGGAATTTGCGGTTCTTGCGGTTTTATGATTAATGGCAGACCACACGGACCTCAAAAGGCAACAACAGTGTGTCAGCTTCACATGAGAGCATTTAATAACGAAGATGACATTTTATTAGAACCTTTTAGGGCAGAGTCTTTTCCAGTAATAAAGGACCTCTCTGTTGATAGAAAGTCTTTTGATAGAATCATTTCTTCGGGAGGTTATGTATCAACCAATACGGGGGAGGCGCCTGAGGCCAACTCTATTTCAATCGAAAAAGAATATGCTGATGAAGCATTCCTTTCATCCGCCTGTATCGGTTGTGGTGCCTGTGTTGCTGCTTGCAAAAATTCTTCAGCAATGTTATTTACTTCAGCAAAAGTTTCTCATTTATCTTTGTTGCCCCAAGGACAAAAAGAAGGAAAAGACAGGGTTGCTAAAATGGTAGCAACAATGGATGAAGAAGGGTTTGGTTCATGTACTAATACTGGTGCATGTTCAGCCGAATGTCCAAAAGAAATAGGGCAGATAAATATAGCAAGGTTAAATCAAGAATATATATCAAGCTCTCTTTCAGGTTTTTTAAAGAAAAAAGATGAGTGAAAACTTAAAATTTGAAAATATCTATTGTGTTGGAAGAAATTTTGCAGGACATGCAAAAGAGCTTGGCAACAAGATTCCAACATCGCCACTAATTTTTCAAAAATCAAATTCAGCTGTAAACATTAATGAGACAATTGAGATACCATCAAACAAAACAATAGAACACGAGCTTGAAGTAGTTCTTTTGATAGGAAAAGAGGGGGTGCCAAAAAACCGCGAAGAGGCCCACACATTCATTTCTGGATTTTCAATAGGTTTAGATTTAACAGACAGACACCTTCAAACAGAGCTTAAGAAAAAAGGGATGCCATGGTTTGCTTCAAAGACATTTAAAGGATCTGCAGTAATAGATGCAAACTTCATAAACGAATGTCCACAAGAATTCTATTTAATGGTAAATCAAAAAATAAGACAAGAAGGAAATTTAAAAGATATGATATTTTCTTTTGAAGACATTATTCTACACCTTTCAAAGACCGTTGATTTTAAAAAAGGAGATATAATTTTTACTGGTACGCCGGAAGGGGTTGGAACTCTTGAAAGCGGTGATCAAATTGAAATGGGCTTTAATAATTACCCTCCCAAAAAGCTTGTTGTTATCTGAGACCCGCTTTTTTTGTAAATACAAAGAACCAGCAAATCAAAACAATTACAACCAAGCAATATCCTCCAACAGCGATCTCAAGTCTGCTAGCGGTAATTAAGACTACAAAAGCTAAAAATGGAACCGTTGCCAAAAGATATAAAAATGTTTTGGTCGAGCTTACCAATCTTTTAACATCAATTTTTTCCCTGTCAAAATCTGACATTGTATTATAGCCGGCTATGAGATATTTGGCATTTGTGGTGTTTAAAGCTTTGGCAACCAACAGAACGGGAATATTTGCAAATCCCACAATAAGGATTTCAAAAAGAATAAGCGAATTCAAACTAGTTTTGGAGCTTAAAGTTGATTGGGATTGTAATCCATACACCAACTTTTGTTTCACGTTGCTTAGCTGGTCTAAATCTAGTTTTTCTTAAAGCGTCAACAGCAGCTTCGTTAAGTCCTGTATTTGGAATTCCTTTTAAAACAATTGTTTCTTTAACTCTACCTGTTTTGTCAATGAAACACTGTACTAAAACCTGTCCTTCAATACCAGCTTCTTGAGCAATATCAGGATAAACAGGTTTAATTGGGAATAATGGCCTTGGTGGGTCATCATATGGAATAAACTTCACTTGTGGACCAGATGGAGGTGGAGGTGGAGCGTCCCACGCATCAAAACTGTCTAAATCTGTCTCCTCAATTGTAAGGTCATCGGCGAGATCGTCATCTTCTGACTCTACAGGAACAGACGGCCTAGCTGGCGGTGGAGGAGTTTCAAATTGTTGAGTTTCTGGTATTTCAATATTTTCAATAATAATTTGGCTCTCTGTTTCAATATCAATATCATTTTCAAAGCGCTGCAATGAATAAAACCCTAACAGTAAAAGAAAGGATGCAAACAATAAACCAACCCTAAGTACTGTTGAATATTTTTCTTTTAATGACTTTTCAAGCAGCTTGGCTCTTTTTAGAAAAAAGTCAACCAACCTGGAGAATGGATTAAATTTATCTAATATTTTTTTTAATTCGTCCATTAGTTTGGAGCCTTAACCTTTGTAGAATAGTTTAATTTTAATGCATCTGCTTTTCTCAATTCATTATGAATGTCGGAAATAATTTCCATTCTAGCAGCTTGGTCAGCTTTTAATGAAACCGTAAGCTGAGGATCAGATGCTCTTTTCTCATACATTACATGTCGTACATCTTGATTATTATAAAGCTTGTCTTCAATTGAAATTAATCCGTCTTTTGACACCCAAATATCTGATGTATGTCTTTTTGATTCCAGCTTTTCAATTCTTTCCGCTTTTGGCAGTGAAACTGGAAGACCCGAAAACTCTCTTAGAACGGTGGTAACCATAAAAAAGATTAGAAGCATAAAGATAATATCGGGCATGGAGGATGTTGATATTTTTGATTCTACCCCAGATTTTCTTCTAAACTTCATTATTCTGTCTCCGCAATTGATATTCTAGTAGCGTTTGCAAGTTTTAATTGATCTAGCACCTCAACATATACATCGTACTCTGCTTTTTCATGAGCTTTAACAGAAATAATAAGCTTGTCGTTCGCACGAATTTCTTCTTTAACTCTTCTGCTTAAGTCTTTCATTTCTACAGGCTCGCCACCAAGCAATACATTACCTGAGGCGCTGATAAGGCAGTTAAGAATATTTTTTTTGTTGATTTCTAGCTCTTGACCTTCTGCTGGAAGAATTATTCCTAGACCTTTGTCCATATCAATGGTTGTGGTAACCAGGAAGAATACTAGCAAAAGAAATGCTATGTCAGCCATTCCACCTTCAGGAATAGCACCAACGCGCGCTTTTCGTTCTCTAAGAGCCATATTTTATTTTGAGTCTCTTAATAGGTCTGTGATTTCTATAGATCTTTCTTCCATGTCCAAAACCATACCATCAATCATTGATGAGAAAAAGTTTTGAGCAATTTGAATAATCATAGCAACAATAAGTCCAAAAGCCGTAGTTAAAAGAGCTTGGGAAATACCAACAGCTACAACAGCTGGTGAAATATCGTTTGCAGCGGCAATAGCGTCAAACGCAAAAATCATACCTGCAACCGTACCCGTAAAACCCATCATAGGTGCAATAGCGATAATTGCAGTTAGCCAACCCATATTTTTTTCTAGGAAAGCCATCTCTAGTGAGCCGGCATTTTCAATTGCCTTTTCAACTTGCTCAGGACCTTTGCCTACCTTAGATAAACCAGCCTTGCAAATATTAGAAACAGGACCATCGTGTCCCGCACAAACATCCAAAGCTTTTTTAGATCCACCTGATTTTAAAGCGCCTCTCAAAGAGTCCATAAAACCATCAGAATCTACTTGTGATTGATTAAGGGAATAAAACCTTTCTCCTACAAGACCAAGACCTGCAAGAAGCAAGAGTAAAATCGGCCACATGAAAGGTCCACCCTCTAAAAATAATTCTACCATTTAAATCCTCCTAATGTGTTAAATGTTCAAAAACTTAGCTTATTACATATCCAATGTCAATGGTGTAAAATTTTATACTAAACGAGCCAAAATATCTCGCTCAATCTCTCCTGATAATTGATGATTCATAATAATAGCGTTGATATCAACTTTAAGCTGCTGTTTAAATTCTACCAGCTTTACAAAGTCCTTTTCTGTACAAACAATATGTTTCAACCCCTCTTGTAAAGCAAGGCGGTTAATCTCTTCTACATCATGTAAAGAAAAAGGCCAGTGATCAGGAAACACCAGTTTTTTGTCTACATTAATATTTATACTTTCTAGCGTTTTTGAGAAACTCTCAGGATCTCCTATAGAGCAAACCGAAACAATTCCCGACTTATTAGCCAGGGCATGAATATTTTTTATAGAACTCGAAGACAGAACCTCTTCTTTAATCTTTAGGTCTAGTGTGTGATCAGATTTAAGGCCCGTATCTTTAACTAAATTATTTTTGGTATTAATTGTAATATCGGCTCTTTTTAAATAACATAACGGCTCTCTTAATAGACCATAGGGATAGATCAGCTGACAGCTCTTGTTTTGGTTTTCAGGGCCAAGCAAAACAACATCAACATCTCTGTCAATCCTTCTGTGTTGAAACCCGTCATCTAGCAAAACCACATTACACCCCATTTTAGACAACTGCTTTGCAGCATAGACCTTGTTTAGAGAAACAAAAATACGAGTATTTGAAGAAGTATTATTTTTTAAAAGAACCACTTCATCACCACATTCTCTCCAGCTTTGATTTTTAAGCAAAAAATCATTTGAAATATTTTCTCTTCCATGACCTCTAGATACAATACCAACGCTATAACCGTTTTTTTCTAAAAAATTTGCTATTGCAATAGTGGTAGGAGTTTTTCCAGTACCACCAAGAGCAATATTCCCTATACTAATTACTTTGGCCCCAACGTTTTCCCCTTTTAAAACTCCAAAATCATATAAAAGATTTTTTAAAAAAATAAAGACTAAGTGAACAGGGAAAACAAACAATAAAGCTGATAGGGTATAGGTAAGAAGTTTATTGTTCATTGTTATATGTATGTTATTCATGGCTACTTGCAACCCTATCTACTTTCTTCAAAGCATCTTCAATTTTTTGTGTTCCTGTTTCAATGCTTTCATTTTTATTAAAGTATAACGGCTCTCCATAAACTACACGCATTTTGGAAAATGGTTTACTGAGATAAAACGTGTGCCAGTTTTTAAACTTCCAGCTATTTTTAACATCAACAATCAATGGAATAATTGGCTTACCAGAATTTTGAGATAAAATTAAAGCGCCAGGTTTGACTTTATGTTCAGGTCCAGTTGGACCATCTGGGGTAATGATAATTTTAGCATCAATATTTTCTTCAAAAAAATCACTTATATTTTTTATAGCCTCTTTACCACCTTTCTTGCTTGATCCTCTAAAAAATTTATATCCAAAACTTTTTGCTATTCTTGTAATAAGATCACCATCTCTGCTTTGACTAACTAGTGCGAAATATCCTTTGTGTTTCATATGTTCCATCAAACCTAATACCTTGCCATGCCAAGAAACTAAAATAAATGAATCCAGGTTTTCTATGTTGCTTTTCCCAATCACGTTGGTTTTATTAAATCGATAGGATAATAATATTATTAAATATAAAATTTTTGCTTTAAAGAATGTTTTAATCATATATATAGCGCGCAGCAGAGGCATACGGGTTTTCATTGGTTTTTAACTTCTCAATTAATCTGTTATACTTTTTAACAACAATATCACGATTTTCATTTTTTAACAAACTATCAACCCCGTCTGCAAGGTTTTTTGCAGACATTTGATTTTGAAGGTATTCATCTACGACCTTGTCTTCAGCAATTAAGTTTGCTAAAGAAAGATATTTTACTTTAGATAGCATTTGAGCCAAAATCCATGTTGGAAATGATAGCTTATAACAAACTACCATAGGACATTTTAACATTGCTGTTTCTAAAGTAGCAGTGCCCGAGCAAACAACAGCAGCATCTGCTACACCAATTGCTTCATATTGGTTTTGTCTAATTTTAATAACTTCCACACCTGAGTTTATCTTGACATTATCTCCTTCAAGCAAAACAAAACTTAAATTTTGATGTTGTTTTTGAAGTATTTGCACTGTTTTTTCAAAAATTCTCCAATGTCTTCGGATTTCAATTGATCTGCTGCCAGGCATTAGCACAATGATTTTGTTTTCTTCTGGAATGCCATGTTTTTCGCAAAATGATCCCCTATTAAAAGTTAGATTGCTTAACTCCGAAAGAGGGTGTCCTGCATAGTGTACAGATATATTTTTTTCGGAAAACCATTTTTGCTCAAAAGGGATAATGCTAATTAATTTTTTACAGCAGCGCTGTAATGTTTTAATTCGCGATTCTTTCCACGCCCAAACCTGAGGTAAAATGAAATACGTTATATCTATGTTTAGGGTGCTAAGTTTTTTTGCTAGTCTTAAGTTAAACCCCGGATAATCAATTAGGATTACTTTATCAGGGTTTATTTTTTTTATTTCATTAACTGTATTGTTAAATATTTTTTTAATTCTTGAATAGTGCTTTACTACCTCAAAAATACCAATGACATTTAAATTTTTAATGTGTTCTGTAAGCTGCAACCCTTCTCTTTGCATTCTGTTGCCACCAATTCCAAAAAATTCGGCTTTTGGATTAATCTGCTTTATAGATGCTATGAGTTTAGCGCCGTGAAGATCACCAGAGTCTTCACCAGAAATAATAAAAATTTTTTCTTTACTCATTTAAAAATATTTTACTTTCTATTTGCAGTGCTATTTCTAATGCTTTTGCTCCAGCCTGCCCATCAACATTTGGCTTAGACCTTGTGTTTATGCAATGAACAAAGTCATTGATTTCTTCAAGTAAAGCATCCTTATTTTCTGGTACAAATTTTTCATAATAAAGTGTTTTTACACCAGAGTTGGTCTCAACTTCTTGTGACTTTAACTTTTCAGAAAACATATTATGATGCTCTAGGCCATATAATTCAATTTGAGGAATCATTAGGTCTGTAATGCTGTAAAAATTTTTTTGATATGTTCGTATTTTTCTAACATAATTTTGAGAGATTCTACTCGATTTCAAGTTCGCAACAACGCCATTTTCAAATTTTATATGCGCGTGAGCTAAATCGATAGTGTTGCTCATCATTTTTGCTCCGCTTGCTTGAACACTTTCTAGCGGGCTATCAACCATCTCTAAAATTAAGTCAATATCGTGCACCATTAGATCTAGCACAACGGGGACCTCAGTTCCTCTCGCTTGAAATGGCGCAAGTCTTTCAATTTCGATATAGTGTGGATTGTCAACCAACTCTTTAAGCCTATTAATTGTGGGATTAAATCGTTCAATATGACCAACCTGAATAATACACCCATTTTCTTTTGCAAGGCTAATTAGAGACGAAGCCTCTTCAACTGTGTTTGTTATAGGTTTTTCAATAAATACATCTTTTTTATGATCCAAAAATTTTTTGGCAATGTCAAAATGTGTATTTGTGGGTGTAACTATGTGTACTGCCTCGCAGGAGGAAATTATTTCTTCGATGCTTTGCAACGCTTTTACAGAAAATTCACTACATATATTTTTTAGAGATTCAGTGTTGATATCAAAGACACCAACAAATTCGACACCACTATGATTTGATAGGTGTTTTATGTGATGTTTTCCAAGATGGCCTGCGCCAACAACACCAATTTTAGGTTTTTTATCGCTCATTGTCCTTTAATGAAGTATGCAATATCTCCTTCTTGCATAATATAGTCTCTTCCAACCATTTTCACCAAGCCCATTGTCTTCAATTCGTTAATTTTTTCCTTATTGTTCATTGCATCATCGAATGTATAAATTTCTGCTTTAATGAATTTGGTTGCGAAATCTGTATGAATTTCTCCAGCAGCTTCAACAGCCTGAGAACCCTTTTTCATTGTCCACGCACGTACTTCTTTTTCGCCGCAAGTGAAAAAAGTCTCGAGTCCTAAAGTGCTATAAGCTTCTTTTATAAGTGCATCAAGCCCACTTTCTTTAATTCCATAGTCTTCAAGAATTAGTTTTTTTTCTTCTTCATTAAAATCAGCCATTTCCGATTCTAGTTTTCCATTAATTTTAATTAATGAAGATTTATTTTTGTTTGCAACCTCGACAGCGCTTTGAAACAAGCCAGAATCTTCTGTATTATCATCAATATTGGCAACATATATCATGGGCTTATCTGTTAAAAGAAAAAGGTTTTTTATTACAGGATCTTCTTTTGAGTTTCTTTCAAAAGAGCGAGCGGCAAGACCATTGTTCATATGATTTAAAAGGTTTGTTAAAACCTCTTCCGCCAACCTTCCTTCTGGTTTGTTAGCCTTAATAAGTTTAACATTTTTTTCAAGACTTCTTTCAATTGTTTTTATATCTGCTAGTATGAGCTCAGTATTGATAATTTCCATATCATCTAAAGGATCGACTCTGCTTTCCACATGCGTAATATTGTCATCATTAAAAAAACGAACAACCTGAATAATTACATTAACAGATCTAATTTGGGATAGAAATTGATTACCTAAACCTTCACCCTGGTGTGCGTTTTTAACTAAACCAGCAATATCAATAAATTCAACAGTATTGTGAATTGTTTTTTCAGGATTAAATATTTTTGTCAGTTTTTCAAGCCTTTCATCAGGAACTTCCACAATACCAGTATTCGGTTCAATGGTACAAAATGGATAATTTTCGGCAGCAATATTATTTTTGCTTAATGCATTAAATAGGGTTGATTTACCCACATTTGGCAGTCCTACAAATCCACAGTTTAAATTCATTGTGAGAATATAATACTTAATTGGATGAGTATTTATTAAATTGAAATCTTATGGAAAATAAATGGGCTATTATATTAGGATGTTCAACAGGACATGGAGCAGCAATCGCTAAACAGTTAGCGACAGAAGGGTATGGTATCATTGGTTTTCATTTAGATAGAGGATCTATCAAGAAAGACGCCGCCCGCCTACAAGAAGAAATAGCCTCTTTGAACAGTAACAGAGTAAAGTTTTGGAATGAAAATGCCGCTGATAAAGAGGTTATGTTTTCGAAAATGGAAGAAATCAAAACCATCCTTGAAAACGGAAAAGTAAAGCTACTTATGCATTCCATTGCATTTGGAAGTACAACTAATTTCTTTAATCCAACCCCAGTAAGACAAAGGCAAATGGACATGACCCAACATGTCATGGCTCATTGTTTAATATATTGGACACAAGCTTTATTGGAAAATAATCTTCTAACATCAGGTTCAAGAATCCTAGGCTTAACCAGTGAAGGAAGCTATAAAGCTATGGAGGGGTACGGCCCCGTAGGGGTTGCCAAAGCTTCTTTGGAGGCTGTAGTTCGACAAATTGGATGGGAGCTTGGAAGCCAAGGAATTACGGCAAACACTATTCAAGCTGGCATTACACCAACCAGAGCATTAACAAAGATATCAACAGATTGGGAAGATTGGGTTGAAAGAACGAAAGAAAGAAACCCGATGAAAAGAGTTACTACGCCGGAAGACGTAGCAGGATTAGTTTCATTATTATTAAATGATAAAGCAGACTTTGTGAATTGTTCTACTATTTTTTGTGATGGTGGAGAGCACCGTTCCCTTTAGTTTTTTTTAAAGATTTCAGAAAAAACAAGACCAAAACCCTTTTTTAATAGCGCTATGCCGTTGGCTATTAACTGCATACCATTCGTAGCTTTTGTTGCTTTCCTGCTTTTAATATCACGCTGAATTTTTTTAATATTTTTTATCATGATATTCCACTTGTCCCAACAAATCCATAATTATCTAGACCAAACATATGAATTAGTTCATTCCATAAATCTTTCGGTGAAGATTTAAAAATAGAGTCACTATATTCTTGGATTAACCAATCTCCCCTTTCAATTTCTTCCTGTAGCTGGTTTTTCTCCCAAGCAGCGTGACCGAAAATAAGCTTTGTATCCTTTGGTGTTTCCTCATTGAACAATATTTCTTGTATAAGATCCAAGTCTGTGGATAATTCAATTTTTTCAGCAAAATCGTCAGATCTACCAGTATTTTTTTGAACAATACAGGCTTCATTCAACCCGACAGGTCCTCCAAAAAAAATTTTTTCGGATTCATTTATAATATCTTCAAATATTTTATTTTTAATCCCAGAGCTAACAATCTTCATTTGGCTAATTGGCTTATTTACTATAATACCCATTGTACCATTTGTGTCATCTTCGCAAATGAAAATCACGCTTTTTGCGAAGTAAGGATCGACCATGTTTGGCATTGAAATCAACAGTTTATTTTTTAGACTTTTCATTTTTTATTTTATAAAACATAAATCCTTTTTTGAATCATATCCAGAGTTAAGTAAGTTATAAGTCAAATTTTTACAATAAATATGAAAAATAAGTTAAAAATACGTGGCGCTAGACAACACAATTTGAAAGACATTGCTGTTGATATTGAAAAAAATAAATTAGTAGTTATCACAGGGCCATCTGGCTCTGGTAAGTCATCACTGGCTTTTGATACAATTTATGCCGAAGGGCAGAGAAGATACGTCGAATCTCTTTCAGCATATGCAAGACAATTTCTTGATCTAATGGAAAAACCTGATGTTGATACAATCGAAGGTCTATCTCCAGCAATATCAATTGAACAAAAAACAGGTTCACGCAATCCAAGATCTACTGTTGGCACAATTACAGAAATTCACGACTATTTAAGATTGCTTTATGCTAGTATAGGACAGCCACATTGTTGGGAATGTTCAAGACCAATTACAAGACAATCTCCAGAACAAATAGTAGAACAAATTTTAAAATCTCACAAAGGAGAAAAAGCATATATATTATCTCCAGTAGTTCAAGGTAGAAAAGGAGAACATAAAACGGTTCTTGAAGAATTAAAAAAGAAGGGATTTCTCAGGGCTAGAATAGACAAAGAAATTGTTTCTATAAGAAAAATACCTTCACTAGAAAAAAATAAAAACCACAACATAGACGTTCTGGTTGATAGAGTCCTAGTTGAAAAAGATATTAAATCGAGGCTCTTAGAATCTGTTGAGTTGGCCCTAAGTATGGGCAATGGAATTTGCATAATAAATATTAATAGTAAAGAAGACTACTTATTTAGCGAACATTTTGCGTGCGCTTACCACCCTTATGTTATGATGACAGATTTAACACCAAGAATGTTTTCCTTTAATTCTCCATATGGCGCTTGCCAACAATGTGATGGATTAGGATATATAACAGAGATAGATCCAAATCTTGTAGTTCCAGATACCAAAAAATCTCTAATTCAGGAAGCAATTAAACCTATTGGAAGTCAACCTAAAGGATTTCATGGCAGCAAGCTAAGAGCGCTTGCACGAGAATTTGATTTATCGTTCTCAAAGCCTTGGAACAAGCTCTCAAAAGAAATAAGAACAATTTTATTATATGGTTTAAGTGGTAAAAAAATTAATGTGGATTATAATAGCTCTAACTTTTCTGGAACATATAAAGGAAAATGGGAGGGGATTATTCCTGAGCTTCAAAGAAGGTATAAACAAACCCAGTCGTTTGGAATAAGAAGATGGATTGAAAGCTTTATGAGTACAAGGGTTTGTGATGGCTGTAAAGGAAAAAGACTTAAAGACTCTTCATTAAATGTAAGGGTCGGTTCAATTAACATTGGAGAGGTTTGTTCAAAAAACATTTCTGACACATTAGAATTTTTTGAAAAACTTGAATTGACAAAAAGCCAAAATGAAATAGCAGGAGGAATTTTAAATGAGACCAAAAAAAGACTCAGTTTCCTCATTAATGTTGGCTTGAATTATTTAACACTTGATAGAGCTTCCCGCACACTTTCTGGCGGAGAGGCTCAAAGAATTAGACTAGCGTCTCAGGTTGGTTCCCAACTGACTGGAGTGTTGTATGTGTTGGATGAACCATCCATTGGTTTACACCCCAGAGATAATGATAGACTGCTAGATACTTTAAAATCACTTAAAGAAATCGGTAACACAGTAATAGTGGTTGAGCACGATTTAGATACTATAGAATCGGCTGATCAAATTATTGATATGGGGCCAAAGGCTGGATTTCATGGCGGAGAAGTTGTTTTTTCAGGCAAGCTAGAACAAATAACAAAACATAAAAAAAGCTTAACAGGTAAATATTTATCAGGAGAAAAATTTATTTCTTTACCAAATTATAGGACCACAACCTTTGATCATTTTTCAATAATTGGAGCTTCTGGCAATAATTTGAAAAACGTAGATGTCAGCTTTCCATATGAGAGGCTCATTGCTATTACAGGTGTATCAGGAAGTGGAAAAAGCTCTCTGATTAATCAAACCCTCTATCCAGCGCTATCTAATATGGTGAATTTTGGTGTAAAAGACATGCTTCCATTTAAAAATCTTGTAAGAACAGATAAAATAGAAAGAGTTATAAATGTAGATCAAAAACCAATTGGTAAAACCCCAAGATCTAACCCTGCTACATATACTGGAATTTTTACCCATATTAGAGATTTATTTGCGCAAACCAGGGAAGCAAAAATAAGGGGTTATAAGATTGGAAGGTTTTCTTTTAATGTAAAAGGTGGTAGATGTGAATCCTGTCAAGGAGCAGGCATTATAAAAATTGAAATGAATTTTTTGCCAGATGTTTATGTTAATTGCGATGATTGTAATGGTAAAAGGTATAACAAAGAAACCTTACAAATTGAATATAAAAATAAAAACATTGATGATATATTAAATATGTCAGTAGAAGATGCTAGAGTATTTTTTAAAAACATACAGCCTATTAAAAAAAGATTAGACACATTGCATGATGTTGGTTTGGGATATATAAAGTTGGGACAACAGGCTACAACCCTTTCTGGCGGAGAGGCACAAAGAATTAAACTTTCTACTGAGCTATCAAAAACAAGTACAAAAAATACCGTATATTTTCTTGATGAGCCAACAACAGGATTACATGTTGATGATATTCAAATGTTATTATCTGTTTTACAAAAGCTTGTAGATCAAGGTAATACTATTATTGTAATCGAACATAATTTGGATGTAGTGAAATGCGCTGATTGGGTTATTGACCTAGGGCCAGAAGGTGGAGAAGGCGGTGGAACAGTTGTTGCACAAGGAACAGTGGAAGAGCTATCTAGAAACAAAAGCTCAATTACAGGAAAATTTCTTAAAAAAGTTCTAAAATAATTTTTTGGATAACGGGCATTCCCTATTTATCTTAGTATATCGTGACTGATGAACAAAAAATAGTTATATCTTCGAACGAAGAAAAAAATTTTGATAAACAAATCAGACCAAATCTTTTCGATGATTTCATTGGGCAAGCATCCATTGTTAAATCTTTAAAAACTTATATAACCGCAGCAAAACAAAGAGGGGAAGCATTAGACCATATACTTTTATATGGCCCCCCAGGACTTGGGAAGACCACACTTTCAAATATTATTGCCACAGAGCTTGAAAAAGGGTTTTTATCTACTTCGGGTCCAGTTATATCAATACCAGGAGACCTTTCAGGAATGTTGACCAATCTTCAAGATAGAGATGTGTTTTTCATAGATGAAATACATAGAGTTAATACTACAGTTGAAGAATACCTTTATTCTGCAATGGAAGATTTTAAAATTGATATTTTAATAGACTCAGGACCCAATGCAAGAACAGTAAGGATTGACTTAGAGCCTTTTACATTAGTTGGTGCAACAACGAGACTGGGAAATATTTCTACACCAATGCGAGATAGATTTGGTGCAATTTTTAGATTGGATTTTTACCAAAAAAACGAAATCTTCAAAATATTAAAAAGAACAGCATCGATTTTAGAGATGAATGTACAAGATGATGCGTTGATAGAAATAGCAGGAAGGTCAAGAGGAACACCACGAATAGCCAATAGGGTTTTAAAAAGAGTTAGAGATTTTGCGCAGGTAAAAAATGTCAAAGAAATTAAGCTTGAAGATGCTAGGAGTTCACTTGATAGTATTGGTATTGATGAAAATGGATTGGAAAACATGGATCGTAAAATTTTAAAAAATCTTATTGTTAATTATAACGGTGGACCAACAGGTGGAAAATCATTAGCAATTTCAATTAACGAAGATATTCAAACAATTGAAGATGTCTATGAACCTTATCTAATTAAAGAAGGTTTCATTGAAAGAACCTCAAGAGGAAGAATTGCAACTGATAAAGCCTATGCTTTATTCGATTTAAAAAAATAAGGAGAAAACTAAAGCTGTATGATAGAAAAAAAGAAAAAGTATAAATTGAGCGATTTTAGGTACCAATTACCAAAAAAATTTATTGCCCAAAAACCAAAACAGAAAAGAGATGGATCAAAAATGATGGTTTTGAATAGGGAAGAGCAAACCATTAAACACAAAAAGTTTTCAGACATTACAGATTATTTTCAAAAAAATGATTTATTAATTTTAAATAATACTAAAGTATTTCCAGCAAAGCTTTATGCAACCAAAGATAGGACTGATGCAAAAGTTGAAATATTTCTTTTAAGAGAGCTCGGTGATCGTCTATGGGAGGTTCTTGTTAAGCCAGCAAGAAAGGTGCGAATTGGTAATAAATTGATTTTATCTGATGGTCTTTTTTGCGACGTTATTGATAATACTGTTTCAGGCGGAAGAGTGGTACGATTTGAGTTCGAGAAAGGCAATTTTGACGACATTTTAGATAAGCTTGGCCACCCTCCTTTACCACCATATATTGAAAGACCAGCAACACCTAGTGACAAAGAAAGATACCAAACAGTATATGCTGAAAAAAGAGGTGCAGTTGCAGCCCCTATTGCAGGACTTCACTTTACGCCTCAAATACTTAAAAAACTTGAAAAAAAGGGCGTGAATATTTACTACATCACTTTACATATAGGTCTTGGAACATTTAAGCCAGTGCAGGTAGAGGATTTAAATAGGCACCATATGGACTCAGAATATTTTGAAGTTTCTCCCAGCACAGCTGTAGCAATCAATGAAGCAAAAAGAAAAAGAAGAAGAATATTTGCAGTTGGTACCTCAACTGTTAGAGCATTAGAGACTGTAAATGTTTCTGGATTTCAAATATCTCCTAAAAAAGGCTGGACAAATAAATTTATTCATCCCCCTCATGAGTTTAAAATAGTGGATGGACTGATCACAAATTTTCATCAACCAGAAAGCACGTTATTGATGCTCACCTCATCTTTTGGAGGATATAAATTCATAAAGGATGCATATAAAGTAGCTAAGCAAAAAAACTATAGATTTTTGAGCTATGGGGACTCAATGCTGATCACATAAAATGAAAAATATCGCAATTATAGTTGGAGCAGGATCAGGAGAAAGATTCGGTTCTTATAAGCAGGTAGAAACGATAAACAATAAGCCTGTATATAAATATTCTATTGATGCTTTCCTTGATTCAGAATGTTTTTCTCAAATAATATTAGCTGTTCCAAAAAAATTGCTCAGTGTTATACTTAATCAATTAAACGAAGATAGGTATAAAGATATAATAGTTTGTGAAGGAGGAAATACAAGAGCACAATCTGTTTATAATGCATTTTCCAAAATTACAGAAAATGAGAAAAATAAAATATTTATTCATGACGCAGCAAGGCCTTTGATCTCAACACAAATAATTCTAAACCTTGTACATTTCTCAAAAAAGGAAGATGCGGTTGTGCTAGCAAAAAAAATTAATGAAACGGTAAAATCTGTGAAGGCAGGACAAACAAAGTTTACTGTAGATAGATCAACTTTATGGACTGCAGAAACACCGCAAGTATTTAATCAAGAAATTCTTCATGATGCTT
>VMBT01000315.1_pt1 | contig 32117 bp, 28 predicted proteins | sample 4404301 | NCBI WGS metagenome assembly VMBT01 (sample SAMN12238535, study PRJNA552566) | marine metagenome | isolation source: Coastal seawater | place: USA: coastal Georgia, Sapelo Island | collected 2008-08/2009-08
CCGTGAGAACGTCTACAGAAGCCATGGGTTGGGAAACCGTTGCGGCGGTGAAAACGCCACTGGCACAAACGGACTTCTCCTCTTACATCGCGCCTGTTTTGGGCTCTGGTGCAGACGTACTGGTCCTGAACCACTACGGCGGAAACATGGTGAACTCTTTGACATCCGCCGTTCAGTTTGGTCTGCGTGCCGCACAAGCCAACGGTAAGAACTTTGAAATCGTTGTTCCGCTATACTCTCGCCTGATGGCGAAAGGTGCCGGTAAAAACGTTGCTGGAATCTTCGGGTCCACGAACTGGCACTGGTCATTGGAAAATGTTGCTGGCTCAAAATACGCGGGCTCCAACGCATTTGTACAATCCTTTGGTACAAAGTATGGCTTCCCACCCTCACAGGCAGCGCATACCGTATATTGCCAGACTTTGCTTTATGCAGATGCGGTTCAGCGCGCGGGCTCATTTAACCCATGCGCAGTTGCGGAAGCTTTGGAAGGCTTTGAGTTTGACGGTCTTGGAAACGGCCCAACGGTTTACCGCGCCGCTGACCACCAGTGTATCAAAGACGTTCTCGTCGTGAAAGGGAAGGAAAACCCTGAAAACGATTTCGACCTCTTGGAAATCGTGGACGTGACACCTGCAGAAGCAGTGACATATGATCCTGCGATCTTTGGTGGTGATTTGGGTTCATGTAACCCTGGCGCATAAGCCGCTATAAAACGATGTGTGCGATCCCGTAAGCCTACGGGGTCGCACATACCAGTTTTGGTGATGATTTCCCCATAAAACTAAACAATGACGATGGGTTAGAAAAACATGGATCAGATTATTCTGCAAATCCTGAATGGCTTGGACAAGGGAAGTGCCTATGCGCTAATTGCACTGGGGCTCACTTTGATTTTCGGCACCTTAGGAGTGGTTAATTTTGCACATGGGGCACTCTTTATGATTGGTGCGTTTTGCGCCGTCACATTGAGCCGAATTCTGAGCCTGTCCCATGTGGTGCTGGACGAAACAAAGAAAGACTTTTTAGGCAAACCTTTGAAGGTTGAGGTCCCCTATGCCAACGACTGGTTTGGACCTGAATTAGGCGGGGCAATCATAGATTGGTCCGTTCCCCTATCCATACTCTTTGCTATCCCGGTAATGATTTTAATCGGTGTAATAATGGAACGGGGGCTGATCAAACATTTTTACAAACGTCCCCATGCGGATCAGATCCTTGTCACCTTTGGCCTCGCCATTGTTTTGCAGGAAATCATAAAATATTACTTTGGCGCAAATCAGATCCCCACACCTGCCCCCGAAGCCTTTGTGGGGTCATTTGATTTCGGCGCTTTGATTGGATTGGATTCGGGAAAGGTCATTTATCCTTACTGGCGCATCCTTTACTTCTGTTTTGCCATGCTGCTTATTGGGCTGGTTTTTGCATTTTTGCAATTCACGACCTTCGGCATGGTTGTGCGTGCCGGAATGGCCGATCGCGAAACAGTCGGTATGTTGGGGATCAACATTGACCGCCGTTTTACAATCATGTTCGGTATCGCTGCTGCCGTCGCTGGTCTTGCAGGCGTGATGTACACGCCAATTAATCCGCCAAATTACCATATGGGAATGGATTTTCTTGTGATTTCCTTCGTTGTTGTGGTTGTTGGAGGCATGGGATCCCTGCCCGGCGCGGTTTTGGCAGGGTTGCTCTTGGGGATACTTGAAAGCTTTGCCTCCGTTCGCGAAGTGATCGAGTTTCTGCCCGGCATCAACCAAGTTGTTATTTATCTCGCAGCCATTGTGATCCTTCTCACGCGTCCGCGTGGCCTGATGGGACGCAAAGGTGTGATGGAGGATTAATTATGTTTGGCCTCGAAAAAAGAGATGCAAATCTTCTTATCGCCGTAGGCGCGCTCGTTTTACTGGCGCCTATTTTTCTCAATCCCTTTCCCGAAGGATCTGCATTGGCGCAATTTAATGCCGGCTACCCGGACTTGATGCAGCGCTTTGTAATCTTTGGGATCTTTGCGATCGGATTCAATATTCTTTTCGGTCTGACTGGATATTTGTCATTTGGGCATGCGGCCTTTCTGGGGGCCGGATCCTATGCGGGCGTCTGGATGCTCAAACTGCTAACGATTAATGTGATCCCAGCGATTGTTATCTCTACACTTGTGGCGGGCGTCTTTGCATTGATTATCGGTTTTATCTCGCTGCGCCGCTCCGGAATATATTTTTCGATTTTGACCCTTGCGTTCGCGCAGATGTCTTTTGCTCTGGCAGCCTCCGTTCTGACGCCAATCACAGGGGGCGAAACAGGCTTGCAGACAGCTCTCGACGACCCACGAATTTTGGATGCTGCGAATGAAAGCCGTAATATTCCAGCGCCGAGTTTGTTTGGGCTGCATATGAACGACAGCGCACAATTAGCGGTTGGCGATTGGCTTTGGACGTTCAACGTAGGTTATTACGTTGCTGGTATAGTGATGCTCGCCGCATTCTATGTGGCGATCCGCATTTTCCGTTCTCCTTTTGGGATGATGTTGCGCGCGATCAAATCCAACCAACAGCGACTGAACTATACCGGTCTTAATACCCGCCCCTATATGCTTGCATGTTTTGTCATTTCAGGGATGTATGCAGGTCTTGCCGGAGGGCTGATGGTATCGATGGACCCGCTTGCAGGGGCTGAACGGATGCAATGGACGGCATCGGGCGAAGTTGTATTGATGACAATCCTTGGTGGTGTCGGCACATTAATCGGTCCCGTGCTTGGTGCAGGTTTGATCAAATATTTCGAAAATATCTTCTCAAAGATCAATGATAATCTGCTGCATCAATGGTTCTCGTTTCTTCCACAAGGCCTTGAAGATTTTGTTGTAACAATCATTCATCCCTTCATCGGGAAAGGTTGGCATCTGACTTTGGGATTGATGTTCATGGCAGTCATCATATTCCTGCCAGGCGGCCTGGTCGAACTGGGGCAACGTGCATCCAAATTGTTCAAGAAACGCAATCCGGCCCAAACGGGCGGGCAAAAAGAACCAGCCGAGTAAGAGGTAGGTTATGGGAATTTTGGAAATTAAAGACGTTGGCAAACGGTTTGGCGGTCTTCAGGCCCTTTGCGATGTGAACCTAAGTGTGGCAGAAAATACATGTCATGCGATCATCGGTCCCAATGGAGCGGGTAAATCTACGCTTCTCAACTGTCTGATTGGTAAGTTGATGCCCGACAGCGGAAGCGTGATGTTTGACGGAAAATCGGTTCTTGGACGCTCTCCCTACGAAATCAACCAACTGGGCATTTCACGCGTGTTTCAAACGCCGGAAATTTTCGGAGATCTGAGCGTTCTGGAAAATATGATGATCCCTATTTTTGCCACGCGGGACGGATCCTTTTCGATGGATGCGGTGTCAAACGTCATGTCACAAAAAGACATCGCAGAAGCTGCGGATAAGATGCTTTCGGAAATGAACATGCTGGATAAGCGCAATATGCAAGCGGCCTCTCTGTCACGTGGTGACAAACGGCGGCTTGAAATCGGCATGTGTTTGAGCCAAAATCCGCGACTTTTGCTTTTGGATGAACCAACCGCAGGGATGGCGCGCGCCGATACCAACAACACCATCGACCTTTTGAATGAGATCAAGCAAGAACGTGATATAACCATTGCAATCATCGAACATGACATGCATGTGGTCTTTTCGCTGGCAGACCGGATCACGGTCCTTGCACAGGGCACTCCCCTCGTTGAAGACGTGCCTGAAAAGATCAAAGGACATCCAAAGGTCAAAGAGGCCTATTTGGGCGAAACCCATTAAGGATTGAGAAATGACTGGAAACCTTGCAATCGACAGCCACGCCCCCTCTTATCTTTCCGTGCATGATATTCATTCCTACTACGGAGAAAGCTATATTGTTCAAGGGGTCAGCTTTAACGTTCATGAAGGTGAAATCCTTGCTTTGCTCGGACGCAATGGTGCGGGAAAGACGTCAACTCTTCGCAGCATAGCCCGTCTGGACAGCCCTGAGGTCCAGCGCGGCGAGATTTGGCTGGATCATCAGGCGCTTCATAAAATGACAAGCTATCAGGCGGCAACCTCAGGCGTGTCTTTGGTCCCAGAAGATCGACGGATCATTTCGGGGCTTACTGTCGAGGAAAACCTCCAGCTTGCCCAAATCGCGGAACCAATTGGGTGGGGATTGGATCGCATCTATGACCTTTTTCCACGATTGGGAGAGCGGCGCAAGCAAGAAGGCGTGACCCTGTCGGGCGGAGAACAGCAGATGCTGTCAATCGCACGGGCCTTAGCACGCGACATCAAATTGCTGCTTCTGGATGAACCATATGAAGGTCTTGCACCGGTGATTGTCGATGAAATTGAAAAAACGCTCCAAGTGATCAAATCTCAGGGCATCACAACGATAATCGTGGAGCAAAATGCCGTACGCGCGCTGAATCTTGCGGACCGTTCCGTGATCTTGGACACGGGCAGTGTGGTTTTTGATGGCAGTGCTAAAGAAGTACTGGACAATAAGGAACTACGTGAAGAATATCTCGCCATCTAATCCATCGGTGCGGACATTGTAATTTTATCCGGACCTGTTCCGATAACCATGCAACGCGCATGAATAAAATATATTGAGAAGACCTATGACCGATCTTACCTATCCCCCATCTGAAGAATTTGTAAAATCCGCCCATGTTGATGCCAAGGGCTTTGCGGAGATGTACGCCGCCTCTGTCAGCGACCCAGAGGCATTTTGGGGGGAACATGGAAAACGGGTGGATTGGATGAAACCCTTTTCCAAAGTCAAAAACGTAACCTACACGCATCCCGATGTGTCGATCAAATGGTATGAAGACGGAACATTAAATGTCGCTGCCAACTGCGTGGACCGCCATCTAGCAACCCGCCGCGATCAGACAGCGATTTTATGGGAAGGTGACAACCCAGATGAAAGCAAGTCAATTTCATATGGGGAATTGCACGAGAATGTATCAAAGCTGTCAAATGTCTATAAATCTCTTGGCGTGAAAAAAGGCGACCGTGTTGTCCTTTATATGCCGATGATCCCCGAGGCGGCCTATGCCATGCTTGCCTGCGCGCGTATCGGTGCGATCCATTCCATCGTCTTTGGCGGGTTTTCACCGGAGGCACTGGCAAGCCGTATCGAGGATTGCGGCGCCGCTCTTGTTGTGACAGCGGATGAAGCGCCCCGTGGTGGGCGTGTTACACCGCTTAAGGCGAATGTGGACAAGGCAATGGACATATGCGGGGATGTCACCACGCTCGTTGTGGAACGTACGAACGGAAATGTGGGAATGAAAGAAGGCCGCGATCATTCCTACAGCGCTGCCATGGCCTCAGCCTCTGCAGACTGCCCACCAGAAGAAATGAACGCGGAAGATCCATTGTTTGTTCTTTACACATCCGGCTCCACCGGAAAGCCCAAGGGCGTTGTACACACAACGGGGGGGTACATTGTCTATGCCTCTATGACCCATCAATACACCTTTGATTACCATGACGGGGATGTATTCTGGTGTACTGCCGATGTCGGTTGGGTCACGGGGCATAGCTACATCGTTTATGGTCCTCTGGCCAATGGGGCAACCACACTAATGTTTGAAGGCGTCCCCACTTATCCGGATGCCAGCCGGTTCTGGCAGGTCTGCGAAAAGCACAAAGTCAATCAATTCTACACCGCTCCAACGGCCATTCGCGCGCTTATGGGGCTTGGCAATGAATTTGTGGAAAAATGTGATCTGAGCGCCCTAAAAGTGCTTGGTACGGTCGGAGAGCCCATCAATCCCGAAGCTTGGAACTGGTACAATGATGTGGTCGGCAAAGGCACACGCCCCATCGTGGACACATGGTGGCAAACAGAAACGGGCGGGCATCTTTTAACCCCCCTTCCCGGCGCGACGACGACAAAACCGGGTTCGGCAACCACGCCGTTTTTTGGTATTGAGCCAGTCATTTTGGATCCGACAACGGGACAAGAAATCACCACCACCGAGGCCGAAGGCGTGCTTTGCATCAAAGACAGTTGGCCTGGACAGATGCGCACCGTTTACGGCGATCACGACCGGTTTGTCGCAACCTATTTCAGCGACTTTAAGGGATATTATTTCTCGGGCGATGGATGCCGGCGCGATGCTGATGGATATTATTGGATCACGGGGCGTGTGGACGACGTCATAAACGTATCCGGTCACCGCATGGGCACCGCCGAAGTAGAAAGTGCCTTGGTGGCTCATCCCAAAGTGTCTGAGGCCGCTGTTGTTGGCTATCCTCATGATATCAAAGGGCAAGGGATTTACTGCTATGTGACGCTCATGGCCTCTGAAGAGCCAAGCGACGAGCTGCGGATAGAACTGCGCAATTGGGTGCGCAAGGAAATCGGCCCTATAGCCTCACCCGATTTGATCCAATGGGCCCCCGGCCTGCCCAAAACACGTTCCGGTAAAATCATGCGCCGGATCCTGCGCAAAATTGCGGAAAACGACTATGGCAGCTTGGGGGATACGTCAACACTTGCGGAACCAGCCGTGGTGGATGAGCTGATCGAAAACCGCATGAACAGGTAAGGTAGCATCCTTACCGATCTTATTTGCGTTTCTGCCCACCCACAGATTTCGGGTGGGCAAATTCATATTTGGTGAAAACGTCAGGTCAGATTTGCATGCGAAGCTCTGTCTTTAGTATTTTGCCATAGTTGTTCTTGGGCAAATCTTCACAGACCACATAGCGTTTGGGACGTTTGAAACGGGCGATATATGCGTTGCAATGGGCATCCAGATCCGGTTTGTTCAGCGTTTCGCCTCCTGCGAGAACAATAAAGGCCACGACCTCCTCGCCCCATTCAGGATGGGGCGTGCCGATCACAGAGACTTCGCTGATACTCTTGTGCAGTAAAAGAACTTCTTCAACCTCGCGGGGATAGATATTGCTGCCCCCAGAAATGATGAGGTCTTTGGAACGGTCTTTGAGCGTAATATAACCATCATGGTCAATGACCCCCATATCCCCAGTCATCAGCCATCCGTTCATTATGGATTTTTGCGTGGCTTCAGGATTTTTCCAATAGGCTTTCATCACCGGGGCACCGCGCACCATAATCTCACCGACCTCTCCGATAGGCAGCGGTCTGCCGTTTGGGTCAGCAATTTCCACCTCAACAAAGGACTGAGCTTTGCCAACTGATGCAAGCCTGTCCTTCCATCGGGGATGTGTTCTGTCTGCCACATCTTTACGGCTAAGCGCAGAGATGGCCATAGGACACTCCCCCTGCCCGTATATCTGTACAAAAATATCGCCAAAAACATCCACCGCTTCTTCGATATCGGCCAGATACATTGGCCCCCCTCCGTAGACAATCGTGCGCAAGCCCGTGGGAGGCTCCTCGCGCTGTACTGCCTGTTGGGTAAGGCGTTTGATCATAGTTGGGGCTGCAAACATATGGACTGCGCCAAAATGTGCCCCCAGCGCAAAAATTTCCTCAGGATCAAAACCGCCAGATACGGGACAAACATGCCCCGCGCCTTTCATCACATGCATCAGATTATAAAGCCCCGCGCCGTGAGACATGGGGGCTGCATAAAGGGCGACATCGCTGTCAAAAACCTGATCCACATCAACAAAATAGCTCAGCGCCATGGACTGCATCATACCATGTGTAATTTCGACCCCTTTGGGCCGTCCAGTCGTACCGGAGGTGTAAAAGAGCCAAGCCAGATCATCCGCGTCGCGTGAAGCAACTGGAGAAGGATCAAACCCATGAACCATCCCACCAAATCCCACTTTTGGTAAAACCAAAATCTCTGTCTGGGAATTGGGGCCAAGCGACTGCTCCAACTCTTGCGCGGCATTTTTTCCCACAAAGGCCAGCCGCGCTCCCGCGTTTTCAAACACCCATGCAGCCTCTTTGGCGTGCAATTTGGCGTTCACAGGCACCGCGACAGCGCCAAGATGCCAGATTGCATAAAACAGAGCCAGATAATCAGGGGTATTGGGCATGTAGATTGCCACGCGATCCCCCGCCTGAATACCACGGGAACGAAGCCAAGAGGCTCCACTTGTCGCCCAGTGCCCAAATTGATCATAGCGTGCTACGGGATCCACCCCAAGGTAAAGCGCATCTTTACTTTGAAATTCGCATGCGGCGCGCACCAACCAAGTTGCAAGATTCAACTTTATTTTCCCCGTATTTCTAAAGCACTATATTCCATAAACTCCACAAAGGGTGCTGGCAATCAACTTAAAACTGACATTGATTTTCACCGAGTAATGAAAAAACGCCCACAAGATCACGCAATGCGCATAATACTGCCTGACAAAATGGAGCAAAACGCAGAAAATGATCAAAATTCATGACTTGACGTCATGCAGTTCTTTTCAGAAGAGACGCGTTACCGTATAAACGTGCAAAAACCGAATAATAGCCAGCGCGATAAATCGCAGAGGGACACCATGAGCAAACAGAATAACGAAGACGATATTGCCTTTATCCGGGCCTTGGCTGAGGTTCTGCAAGACAATGATCTGGGCGAGATAGAGGTAGAACGCGAACGCGGCGACGACAACGCGCTCAGCGTACGTTTGACCCGCCATGTCGAGCAACCCGCCCCACAGATCGTGCAGGCCGCGCCAATGGCGGCTGCCCCCGTTACCACAGCTGTCAGCGCGCCCAGCACTCCCGCAGCGCCCGAGGCGCCCGCCACGGGCGGGGATCCGGCATCACATCCGGGTGCTGTGACCTCCCCTATGGTGGGAACGGTGTATCTTCAACCAGAACCCGGCGCCGCTCCATTTGTGAGCGTTGGAAGTCAGGTCAGTGAAGGCGCCACGCTTTTGATCGTTGAAGCGATGAAAACGATGAACCAAATCCCCTCTCCCAAATCAGGCACCGTAAAACGCATTCTGGTGGAAGACGGCGGAGCCGTGGAATTTGGTACGCCTCTCGTTATCATTGAATAGGCAGAGTGATGATCGACAAAATTCTTATAGCCAACCGCGGGGAAATCGCTTTGCGGGTGATCCGCGCCTGTCGGGAAATGGGCATCCAATCGGTGGCGGTACATTCCACCGCTGACAGTGACGCGATGCATGTGCGAATGGCGGATGAATCCGTATGTATCGGTCCTCCGGTTGCCAGCGAAAGTTATCTCTCTTTTCCGGCAATCATTTCCGCCTGTGAGATTACAGGCGCACAAGCCATACATCCCGGATATGGCTTTTTGTCCGAAAACGCACGCTTTGTGCAAATCGTTGAGGACCACGGGCTGACCTTTATCGGTCCGTCTGCAGAACATATCCGTGTCATGGGGGATAAGATCACCGCGAAGGATACGATGAAGGCCTTGGGAGTCCCTTGTGTGCCAGGATCCGATGGGGGCGTTCCGACGCTTGAGGATGCAAAACGTATCGGTGGCGAAATCGGCTATCCAGTGATCATCAAAGCCACCGCCGGCGGCGGCGGGCGTGGCATGAAAGTCGCAAAGACTGCCGCAGATATGGAACAGGCCTTTATGACCGCACGCGCCGAAGGCAAAGCAGCCTTTGGCAATGATGAGGTCTATATCGAAAAATATCTCACCACACCGCGCCACATTGAAATTCAGGTCTTTGGGGATGGTAAAGGGAAAGCCGTCCATCTCGGAGAACGCGATTGTTCCCTTCAACGACGCCATCAGAAAGTCTGGGAAGAAGCACCCGGTCCTGTCATCAGCGAAGAAGAACGCCAGAAAATTGGTAAAATCTGTGCGGATGCAGTTGCAAAAATTAACTACATTGGCGCTGGTACGATCGAGTTCTTGTATGAGAACGGTGAATTTTACTTCATCGAAATGAACACGCGTCTTCAGGTCGAACACCCTGTAACGGAAGCCATTTTTGGCGTCGATCTGGTGCGCGAACAGATACGAGTTGCGAGCGGACTGCCCCTTTCTTTTGAACAAGATGACCTCAAAATCAACGGTCATTCGATCGAAGTTCGTCTCAATGCAGAAAAGCTTCCAAATTTCTCACCAAGTCCGGGAAAAATCACAGCATATCATGCGCCCGGTGGGCTTGGTGTCAGGGTCGACAGTGCGCTTTATGACGGATACAAAATCCCTCCGTATTACGACAGTTTAATTGGAAAACTGATCGTCCATGGCCGCGACCGAGATGAAGCGATTGCGCGGCTAAGCCGAGCTTTAGGCGAACTGATCGTCGATGGAATTGACACCACTTTGCCATTATTTACGGCACTGGTGAATGCCGAAGATGTTCAAAAAGGAAATTATAATATCCACTGGCTAGAGCATTGGCTTGAACAAACATACAAAAACTGAGGTTCTGCTCGAGCCTGAACACAACAAATTCATGCTCAGCACAGGGGCTGAAACAGGTTTCAAAGCCAATGCACCGTCGATTTAAATAAGGCGTGTCTGATGGAAAGCGCTCTGACAAAGGAGGTCTTGCGACAAGGATATCGGGAAGGAATTTTTCCGATGTCCGAGGGGCGGGATGATCCAGAAATTTTCTGGGTCAATCCTTTGAAGCGGGGTGTTTTTCCAATCGGCGGATTTCACATGTCCCGGTCTCTCCGGCGGCGGATCTTAAAGCTTGACTATGAGGTGCGCCTGTCTGCAGCCTTTGACGAGGTCGTCGCAGCCTGCGCCGCGAGAAGCGAGACTTGGATCAACAAAACAATTTATGACATCTATTGCCAGATGGCTGAGCAAGGTCTGGCACATTCTTTGGAAATATGGCGCCAACAGAGGCTGATTGGCGGAGTTTATGGTGTGGTCGATGGCGCGGCGTTTTTTGGAGAAAGCATGTTTTCAAGGGAAACGGACGGGTCAAAAATAGCCCTCGCTTACCTCCATCATCGATTGGAGCATACAGGATTTAAACTTTTTGATGTGCAATTTATCACGCCACATTTGACCTCGCTCGGCGCGATAAACATAACACGCAGCCAATATCTTGACCAACTGAAACAAGCACTCACGCAAAAGGCCGATTTTCTTGATCCCCAATATAGAGTAAGCGCTTATGATGTCGCGCAACGTAGGGGCCAGACGTCATAACGCACGTGATCAAGCGCGTTCAACGCCGGAGAGGACGCAATCATCCATCCTCTGAAATATTCCTTCGCGTTATCTAAAGAAAGGATTGTAAGGAAGGCATAGGCATCTCCTGCCGGATTGGCGGAAGGATAACGGCACTCGCCCATGATGATGCGCAATTTCCCCAACCGATATGTCGCACCCATCTTCAGGGTCACATCGGTGGACTTCCCTGCCACTTTATCCAGCAGCCGCAGTTCTGCTGAGTTTCCTGGAAGCGTGTTTGGCCGACTGGCAGAGGTATTTTGGGCGATGGTCACATCCGCAATGAGCAGAAGACAAATTAAAAAATAAACCCGAGCAATCATCAATCCTTGCCACCAGAAACATAGCGCATCATCAGTTGGATAAGGCTTACGGAACCCTGCGTATCAACCACTTCGTCACCAGCCTGCAGAAAATCATCAGATACGCCGGGCACAACTTCTACAAAATTCCCCCCAAGCAAGCCTTCAGAGGCGATTGCCAAAGAGCTGTCCTCAGGAATTTGTATATTTTTTCCAATCGACAACGTACTTTTCGCCTCATATGTGGCGCCATCCAGTTCGATTTGGGTTACAGACCCAATTTTGACGCCGGCAAGACGAACATCTGTTCCGACCCGCACTCCTTCCGCCGATCTGAAAGAGGCATAGATTGGGTAATTTCCAGCCCCAGTGGACAGTCCGGATGTTTGGAAAACGTAAATGCAAAAAGCGATAGCTACAGCGACGACAGCGCCTCCGACAAAGACTTCTGTCTTATTTTCTGCCATGCCATTCTATCCTATTCAGGCTTCCAGGCTTCGTAATCCTGCCTGTCTTGTGGTATAGATTTGCGCAAAGATCCCGCGGGTGCATATGCAAGCGCGCTACCGGTACGATTTTCCTCGTGCGGTTTTTCCCAGCTTTTATGCGTTAGCGGTTTTTCATTTGGTGGAACATCCCAAGTGTGATGCAGCCAACCGTGCCAATCTGGGTTGACGCGACTTGCTTCCGTTTCACCGTTATATATTACCCAGCGACGACGATCATCCCGCGTCCGGTAATAGATATTTCCCTCTCCGTCTTCGCCCACGCGCACACCTTTGCGCCACGTGAACAGCTGAGTGTTGAGCGTTTGACTGTTCCACCAGGTAAGTGCGCGCAACAAAGCTTTCATGATCTGTACCAACCTTTAAAATCGATTTGGGGCAGATATGCCCCAAAACACGTGTAACGTCCAGCAAAACAAAGCCGCAAGGCGCTAATGATACTTCAATTATCCGACGCTAGCAGGTGCTTTTTGCTTATCCACATAGATCATTAGCGGCGCTGCGCCCGAAGTCACTGCCTCTTCGTTGACCACCACTTCTTCTACATCCTCGAGCCCCGGCAGTTCGAACATACTGTCGAGCAAAATGTCCTCAAGAATAGAGCGAAGACCGCGGGCACCGGTTTTGCGTTTGATTGCTTTTTTCGCAATTGACACCAAGGCTTCGTCTGTGAACGACAGTTTCGTTTCTTCAAGTTCGAATAATCTTTGGTACTGCTTTACCAGCGCATTCTTTGGCTGCGTTAAAATTGTCACCAATGCGTCTTCGTCAAGATCCTCAAGCGTTGCCAAAACAGGCAACCGCCCAACGAATTCAGGAATCAGGCCAAATTTCAAAAGGTCCTCTGGTTCAAGGTCCTTAAAGATCTCCCCGACGCCGCGCTCTTCGTTATCACGCACATCCGCGCCGAAACCCATGGCGCTGCCTTTTCCGCGTGCAGATATGATTTTATCAAGCCCAGCAAAAGCACCACCACAAATAAACAGGATGTTTGTGGTATCGACTTGCAAAAATTCTTGCTGGGGGTGTTTGCGCCCACCTTGCGGGGGAACACTCGCAACAGTTCCTTCCATCAACTTCAACAGCGCCTGTTGCACACCCTCGCCTGATACATCGCGGGTTATTGACGGATTTTCTGATTTCCGCGTGATTTTATCGACTTCGTCTATATAGACAATGCCGCGTTGCGCTCTTTCTACGTTGTACTCTGAAGACTGCAACAATTTGAGGATAATGTTTTCGACGTCTTCCCCAACGTAACCGGCTTCGGTCAAGGTGGTTGCATCTGCCATTGTGAAAGGCACATCCAGAATACGCGCCAAAGTTTGCGCCAAAAGCGTTTTTCCACACCCCGTAGGCCCAATCAAAAGAATATTGGATTTTGCAAGTTCTATATCACCTGATTTAGATGCGTGGTTAAGTCGTTTGTAATGATTATGCACAGCAACAGACAGAACACGTTTGGCAACAGACTGACCAATGACGTAGTCGTCCAAGACATCACATATTTCCCGAGGCGTTGGGACACCATCCGTCGATTTCAGATTGTTGCCCTTGGTTTCTTCACGAATGATATCCATGCAAAGTTCAACACATTCATCGCAAATGAATACTGTTGGTCCTGCAATTAACTTTCGCACTTCATGCTGGCTTTTGCCACAAAAGCTGCAATACAGTGTGTTTTTATTTTCGCCGCCCGAATTTGTTGCCATAATATCCCTTTCGGATCGTCAACTCAAATATGTCAATCCATAGATAACCCTCAGATTATCATTAGCTTAAGTCAGGCAAAGCCCAGCCACAATGGCAAAAATGAAGTTATTTTAGACCCAAACAGACTGATTCAAGTTTGACAATGCCTTACGCCTCCTCACCTTTCTCTCTATTTGTGACGATTTCGTCGATAAGACCCCAGTCTTTTGCGTCTTCGGGGGACATAAAATTGTCCCGCTCAAGTGCTGCTTCGACGGTTTTAAGCTTTTGGCCAGTATGGCGCACATAAATTTCATTGAGACGTTTTTTCAACTTCAAAGTCTCTTCTGCATGAATCATGATATCAGTCGCCTGCCCTTGATACCCGCCAGATGGCTGGTGGACCATGATGCGGCTATTTGGCAAAGAAAAACGCATTCCTGCGGCACCCGCGGTCAAAAGCAAAGATCCCATTGAGGCCGCCTGCCCAATCACTAAGGTCGACACTTTTGGTTTGATGTACTGCATCGTGTCGTAAATAGACAAACCGCTTGTCACCACGCCGCCGGGACTATTTATGTACATCGATATATCTTTTGCAGGATTCTCTGCCTCAAGATGCAGAAGTTGCGCCACAATCAAAGATGACATGCCATCGTGTACAGGGCCATTCACAAAAATAATCCGCTCTTTCAGAAGCCTAGAAAAAATATCATAAGCCCTCTCCCCGCGGCTCGTTTGTTCCACAACCATGGGCACTAGAGTGTTCATATACGTATCTATCGGATCTTTCATGTGGGCCTGCCTATGAAGTTAAGGTTCGCGATTTTGTAAAAGTGTTCTTCAGTGTCTTAGTCATGCTCAACCGCGGCTGCAAGTGGCAGGATGAATTTTGCCGAAATCGGACTTTGCCTTTTAAAGCATCCAAATTTTAATTTAGTCTTAAAACGAACCATCTTTTCAAAGACTTGGCAATATCACCCTTAAATCTCAGGTTAAAAATTTTCAGCGATCAAAACTTTGGAGCCGCGCCACATAACGCGCGATTGTGTCAATTTCTAGGTTCACCGCGTCCCCAACCGCAATATCCCCCCAAGTGGTCACAGATTTCGTATGGGGAATAAAATTGATGCCAAAACCCGATTGGTCCACGTCATTCACGGTTAATGAAGTACCATTCAAAGCCACTGATCCCTTAGGCGCGATAAATTTCATCAATTCGGAAGGCGCATCTAAGGTAACACGGGTGCTTTCACCCTCATCTTCTATTGATCGAATTTTTGCGACGCCGTCGACGTGACCCGACACGATATGACCACCAAGTTCATCCCCCACTTTCAGGGCGCGCTCCAAGTTCACGCGGCTTCCAACCTGCCAAGAGGGACCCCTGCGGTTGTCGCCGGTTCTGCCGATATTTGTCTTGGATACAGTCTCTGCACTTATATCGACATCAAAGTAATCCGTCCCAAGTCCAACAACGGTGAGGCAAACACCATCACAACAGATGGATGCCCCTAAATCAATTTCGTCCGTTTTATATGTAGTTCTAATCCGCGCATGCAGATCTCCACGCTGTTCAAGCGCTATTATTTCTCCTATATCTGTCACAATACCCGTAAACATTTGGACTGCCCTCATTTTGTACGATGCTTGCCTTAATCTAGCCTAAATTCATATATAGTTCATTTGAAAGCAGCAACATAGGTTGAGCGAGAAAGTTGACATGACACCTGCAAACGAAAATAAGCGCGGATTTCTCTTTCTTCAGGGTCCACATGGGCCTTTTTACGCAGAGCTGAGCCAACATCTAGAAGATCTCGGCCATAAAACCTGGCGGGTGGCCTTTAATCAGGGTGACGTTGCGTTTTGGAAAAATAAAAAAACTTTGATCCGCTATACCGAGCCACTTACAGAGTGGGCCAATTATTTTCGCGAATTGGTGAAGTCCAAAAAGATAACCGATATTGTTCTCTACGGGGATACGAGAGAAATCCATGCAACGGCTGTTTTACATGCAAAACGGCTGAACCTCACCGTACACGTCTTTGAAGAAGGATATCTTCGCCCGTATTGGGTCACATATGAGCGAAACGGATCAAACGGAAATTCGCGATTGATGGATATGTCCGTCACTCAATTACGCGAAATGACTAAACGATTAAAAGAAAAACACGTCTTACCCCCCGCGCACTGGGGCGACACGCGACATCATGTATTTTATGGCGCTCTTTATCACTGGTTTGTAATGTTCGCGAACCTGAGGTTCCCCAATTTTACGCCACATCGAAAAACCACCGCGGCGCAAGAATTCAAATGGCACCTTCGGCGCCTTTATCGCCGCCCTTTTCACAGCCTTCTACGGTGGAGAGCAAGCCGGAGGGTGTCGCGGCTTTCTGTGCCATATCACCTAGTTATGCTGCAATTGGAGCATGATGCATCCGTGCAGTACCATTCTCCGTTTAATACAACACAGGAATTTCTTGATGTAGTGTTTCAGGCTTTCGCCAATGGCGCGCCATCGCAGCACCATCTGGTGTTTAAATCTCATCCTCTTGACGACGGACGGGTCAATTTGCGCAAAATCGTAACCGAATTGGCCGCACACCATGGCGTCGAAGATCGGGTGCATTTTATTTACGGCGGAAAGCTGGCAAAACTGCTTGATCATGCAAAGACCGCCGTCACCATCAATTCCACGGCAGGCCAGCAGGCATTGTGGCGCAGTATACCGTTGAAAACTTTTGGCTCATCGATTTATGGCAAGCCAGAATTTGTTTCGGATGCTCCGCTTTCCGAATTTTTTGCAGATCCAGATCAGCCCGACAGCGAGGCCTATATCTTGTTTCGTGAGTTTTTGCTTTGCACATCACAATTGCCCGGCGGATTTTATTCTCCTTCAGGAAGGCGACAGCTCTTGCGGTCACTGACGGAAAGCATGCTGGCAAAAAATGATCCTTATGATAATTTTATGAAAACACCAAAGCCACGTGGGACAATACTGAGGCTGGTTGGATAGAGCTCCGATTTAAAATTCTGGATTTTCTTTCTCGTTTCCTTTATACCCGAGTAAAACAAAATATGCAGGAATGCGAGCAGTGGCACTCTTTAGACGGCATGTAACAGCTTCTGTTGCTCTTTTATTATGCGCTGGTGTCCTGACCGGCTGTACCCTGCCGCGCACAGGTCCGAATAAGTCAGAAATATTTTCTGGGTCCGTCCAGAAACAAGGGGATGCATTCATCGTTGAGGTGAACGAACATGTGACCCGAACGACAGCTGTTGTACCGGCTCTCGGTTTTACGAGTGCGTTTCGTAATGCGCAACTACAGGGCTCCGATACAATCCGTCCTGGTGACACACTTGGATTATCGATTTGGGAAAATACCGACAACAGCCTCTTAGCTGGGCAAGCAAGCAATTCAACACGGCTGGATGGAGTGCAGGTTGACGAAGCTGGCTATATATTTGTGCCCTATGCCGGTCGCATCAAAGCAGCGGGCAATTCACCTGATTCCATTCGGAAAATTATAACTGACCGTTTGAAAGATCAAACTCCCGATCCGCAGGTGCAGGTCCAAAGAGAAGCAGGCGACGGATCGACGGTGTCAATCATTGGCGCGGTAGGAGGACAGGGAATTTACGTTATAGAACGGCCTACGCGGACCCTGTCCGCCATGCTTGCAAAGGCCGGTGGTGTGGCTATTGAACCAGAGGTGGCACAAATCACAATCATGCGTGGACCGCGCCGTGAAAAAGTGTGGTTTCAAGATCTTTATGATCACCCAAATATGGACATTGCTCTCAGAGGAGGAGACCGCATTCTCGTTGAAACTGACACCCGTGCGTTTACATCGCTCGGTGCAACGGGGTCACAGGGACGGGTCGCATTTCCAACGCAGACAATTTCTGCTGTCGAAGCGCTTGCGCTGGTGGGTGGGCTTTCTGCAAACACCGCCGACCCAACTGGAATTTTTGTTTTCCGAAATGAGGTGGAAGAGATCGCAAATCTCGTCATGGGGCGGGATGATTTGCAAGGCACCCAAAGAATGATCTATGTGCTTGATCTCACCAAGCCGAACGGTATTTTCACGGCACGCGATTTTGTGATAAGGGATCAGGACACTGTTTATGTAACTGAGGCGCCGTTTACGCAGTGGAACAAAGCCATTGCCGCCGCCACCGGTTCGTTGGGTGCTGTCAACACGCTTAATCAGTCGGCGCAAACGCTGGCGGGTAATTAATGTCGGACGCCTCTGGCGTCCCTCCCAGCCCGAAAACTGCCCGGGCTTTGTATTTTAATGCTGGGTTTCTTGTCCAAAAGCGCGTGCGGCGGATTCTAGAATTAGCCGGATATGCGCCCTCTTTGGGCTGGCCAAAAGAATAAGATTTCATAGCTGTTTGGGGTCAATCGCCAACGGCTTACCGCGGCGAAAAAATCTCTGCTCTGACAGGCGCTCCTATCCTGCGGGTGGAGGACGCGTTTCTGCGGTCGCTTTTTCCTGCGCGGGTGAAAAAGGATCCCCCGCTTGGACTGTTGCTTGACACACGCGGCGTCCATTTTGACCCAAGTAGGCCAAACGATCTGGAATGTCTGCTCGCTGAACATCCGCTCGATGATGAAAATCAGATACTGCAGGCAAAAAATGCAATAGAGCGCATAAAAAATGCCCACCTCAGCAAATATTTTGCAACTGATCTGACCTTTTCTGCTCCGCCGTCTGGGTACATTTTGGTTGTAGATCAGCTGCGCGATGATGCTTCCGTCAAAGCATCAAATGGTGACAAATATCTTTTTAGAGAAATGCTCAGCGCTGCTCTCAAAAACCACCCTGACCAGCCAATAGTTATCAAAACCCACCCTTAGAAAATTCTGGGTGCACGAGCGGGATATTACTGAGAAGAACATTGTACCGAAGCCCGCATCTCTCTTTATGACAATCCCTGTTCGCCTTGGGAAATATTAAGCGGGGCAAAAGCCGTCTACACGCTTTCCTCACAGCTCGGATTTGAAGCGATCTTATGCGGACACAGGCCGGAAATTTTTGGGTCTCCCTTCTATGCCGGTTGGGGGCTCAGCAAAGATTACGCACATCTGCAACGCCGGCAAAGGACGTTGACAAAAGAACAATTGTTTCTGGGCGCAATGATGCTTTACCCAAAGTGGTACGACCCTTTTTCCGACCGCCTGTGCAGTCTTGAGGAGGTCCTGTCCATAGCCGAAGCGCAATCGCGCAGTTGGCGAGAGGATCATAACGGATGGCGGGCCCAGAACATTCGTCTATGGAAGCGGAAAACTTTCCGTTCTTTCTTTGGGCAATACGGCAGAATTGATTTTTCAAATGCACCAAAGGATATGCCTGAGGTTTCAAATATCCCACCAGTCATGTCTTGGGCCGGAAAAACTGAACACTCTCAACAAAACATAATTCGGGTGGAAGACGGGTTTTTACGATCACGCGGGCTTGGGGCGAATTTAGTGCCTCCGCTTTCTCTGATCAGTGATGATCTGGGGATTTATTACGATCCAACGCGACCAAGCCGGCTTGAAATGCTCATTATGCAACACAAAGACCTGCGAGATGACCAGCGTCAACGCGTTCTCAATGTGATAGATCGTGTAATCCGCGGCGCGGTGACAAAATATAATCTGTCGGGGAATTGCCCAAACCTGCCAGAAGGCCATCGTATATTGGTTCCGGGACAGGTCGAGGATGACGCCTCCATCCTCAAAGGTACCGATAGAATTCGCACAAACATTGCCCTTTTAAAAGAGGTGCGTCGCCGACACCCAAAATCGATCATTATCTATAAACCTCATCCAGATGTCGAAGCCGGTCTCCGAAAAGGTGACATCTCACAAAAAGATCAAAACGCACTTGCCGATGTTATTGCCAATCAGGCGAATCCAGCGGCACTTCTCAGCATGGTGCAAGAAATACATACGATGACATCCAATCTGGGTTTTGAAGCTCTGTTAAGGGGCGTTGAAGTTACAACCTATGGCGCACCTTATTACGCTGGATGGGGTTTGACTACGGATTTGGGATCCGTTCCAACGCGACGAAAGGGACCAATAACTTTAGAAAGTCTCGCCTATGCCGCGCTAATCGCTTATCCGCGCTACTTTGATCCAGTGACCGAACAAGCCTGTCCCATTGAGGTTGCACTTGCTCGTCTGGAAAAGGGCGATATCCCACATCCTGGTCAGATAAACAGGCTGTTGGCGAAACTTCAGGGCGCAATAGCGACGCCCAATCCATTTTGGCGTTAAGGTAAAATTTTAAATAAGTTATACTTTATATGACCTTACGGGAATATTTTAATCCAAATTCAAAGATACGGGATGTTGAATTGAATCATTTTTTTCATCAAATCTAGCGAAATTTACGGCCTTCTACGCCAGATATGCATGATATCTGGACCAATTTTTTTCACATCTGAAAGCGCAAACCGTGGTGCTTTTGACAAATCCTGAACACCCAGCGCACCAATTGCCGGTTGCCCTTCAGCCCCAATCAAAAGACCTGCATGAAAGCCGATCAATTCATCCACGCTGTCGCTTTCAATAAGTGAGGCCGCAAGCGCCCCGCCGCCTTCACAAAAGACGCGGGTCAAACCGTTTTGCGTGAGCTGTTCCATCATGTCAGAAATGTCGATCATTTGCGACTTTATCCGGCAAGAAATCAGTTTTGCCCCAAGGTCGCTCCAGATTTTAACACGCTCCTGTGGCGCGTCCGGTCCGTGACACAGCCACAGCGGAGCGGATTGCACACTTTGCGCCAAAAGGCTGTCGGGGGGCAAATCCAGTTTACGCGACACAATTATTCGAACAGTCTCATGTCGGATCCCAAGCCCCCGCACAGTGAGGGTCGGGTTATCCTTGCGTGCTGTCCCTCCACCAACCATCACCGCATCATGGCGCGCACGCATCGCATGAACAAGACTGCGCGCTGGCGGGGCAGTGATCCATTGGCTATCACCACTTGCCGTGCCGATGCGCCCATCAAAGCTCGTTGCCATTTTCAGGGTCAGGAATGGGCGCTTCTTTGTGAGACGGTTGACAAATCCCTGATGATCTTCTGATGCTTCTTTCTGCGCAAGACCGGTAACAACCTCGATACCTGCCTTGCGCAATTGTTCAAAGCCAGTTCCATTGACCCGCGGATCCTGATCATCCAGAGCACCGACGACCCGCACAATGCCGGCATTAATCAAGGCTTCACTGCATGGGGGCGTTTGCCCAATATGGGAACATGGCTCCAAGGTTACATAGGCGGTTGCCCCGCGTGCCAAAGACCCTGCCTGTTGCAAGGCTATAACTTCGGCATGCGGGCGACCGCCGTCTGCAGTGCGCCCCCGTCCAACGACGCGGCCGCCGGCAACTATGACACAGCCCACGCTCGGATTGGGCCAAGTGCGCCCCAATCCGCGACGACCAAGCGCCAAAGCCATCGACATGAACTTAAGATCATCTGACACGGGACGCGCGCTACTCTTCTTCCCCGGTCGTTGCGGGGCGCAGTTCACTGACAAATTTATCGAAATCATCAGCCGCTTGGAAATTTTTGTAGACGCTGGCAAATCGCACATAGGCGACCGTATCAATCCGAGCAAGCGACTCCATCACAATCTCACCGATCATCTTGGAGACAATATCGGTTTCTCCAAGACTTTCCAAACGGCGCACGATGCCGGAAATCATCTTTTCCATACGGTCATGCTCCACAGGACGTTTCTGCAAGGCAATTCGGATAGAGCGTTCCAATTTATCGCGATCAAAATCTTCCCGCCGTCCATTGGACTTAACAACAACGAGGTCGCGCAATTGTACGCGTTCATAGGTTGTAAAGCGGCCGCCACAATCGGCACAAAACCGTCTACGACGGATGGCGACATGGTCCTCGGCGGGACGCGAATCTTTCACCTGTGTGTCAACATTTCCGCAAAACGGACAGCGCATGGATTTTTCCTTCAACTCAATTAATGGGCCGTAGCTGCTTGGTCATAAACAACTGCAACCACTATAGGAAAACATCTATGGTTTGTGTAGTCTGTAATTACACCCCCAAATTATAGCTATAATATCTATTAAAATCCATCGATGTCCCCCCTCTTTTATAATGCCGACTTTACTATAAACTGGGCCTTAAGTAGGACTTTTTTAGATTTTTCGTTTATTGGTAAACCCATACATTCAGGTCGAACTTCTGCCCGTTAATGGAAAAAAGGAAACAATGTGCACAAAACAATCCAACGTATGACCGAAATTGTGAGTTCCGGTGAAGAGGATGATATTTTAACCATTCTCGCTGAGGATGTGATCTTTCTGCCCCCAACATATTATAGATCTTGGACTGGCCGGAAGGCTGTCGCGGCAGTTCTAGGCCACGTAGGTCACGTGTTTACCGATTTCTCCTATCGTCGCATTTTGGGCGAGGGCAATGATTGGGCGTTGGAATTCACCTGCAAAGTTGGGGATCTCGATGGTGTTGGGGTTGATCTCATCACGCTTGACAGTGACGATATGATTTCCAAGATCGAAGTCGTCATGCGCCCGCATAAAACCGTTGGTGCATTAAGAGATGCAATGAATATGCGTGTGATGCGCGATCCGCGTTTTTTGGAATTTCAAAAAGCCCTAACTTAATACTTGAGGCGTATAAGGCCGAAAATATAGTGTGACCGGCTCAAAAAGGCTCTGCTCAGAGGAACACATAATTTCATGGTAACCAAAGACTTTAACATCGTGATCGTAGCCCAAGCGGGACGATTGCAGTATGAAGCGGTCCTATTTTTGTCGTCTTTGCGCCAGAATAGCCCGTTATTCAAAGGAAAGGTTTTCGTGGCAGAACCCATCCAAGGTCCTCTTTGGCAAAAAGATCCAAAAATCTCTTCTGAAGGCTGTAGGGAAGCACTTCATCACCTAGGCGCTACGTTTATATCGTTTGAAAACAAGCATTTTGGAGGCTCTTATCCTTACGGAAACAAAATTGAATGTCTCAAGGAGCTGCCGCCAAATGAACCTTTTGTGTTTTTTGACACCGATACATTGATCTGTGGGGAACTCTGCGAGGTCCCGTTTGACTTTGCAAGGCCAAGTGCATCTTTGCGCCGAGAAGGCACTTGGCCTGTGCTTGAGCTATATGGTCCGGGTTACACAGATATCTGGAAATCACTTTACGACATGTTTGGGCTGGATTTTGAAAGCTCTCTTGATCTGTCTTATCCTGACGAATATTGGAAACGCTATCTATATTTTAATGCCGGATTTTTCTATTATAAGTGTCCAAAAATTTTTGGAAACCGGCTCACTGAATTTGCCGTTAAAATCCGTGACGATAGACCCGAAGCTCTTCGATTACAAAGTTTTGATCCGTGGCTGGACCAAGTGACCTTACCTCTTGTCATCCATAGTCTTAACGGCAGTGCCGACGCTTTACCGAGCGGGTATCTTGATGGCATTACGTCATGTCATTATCGCTATTTACCCCTTCTGTACGCGCGAGAGAAAGACGCAATGATTGCCTGCTGCGAAGCGGCAGCCGCTCCGAACAAAATTAAAAAGGCTCTTAAGGAAAATGAAACCTTCCGCCGATTTATTTATCAGGGACGCGGTAAAAAAGTGCGTGATCTTTTCGATCAGGAAAATCTGCCGAGGCGGGAAAGGGCCATCCGCAACCGGATAAAATCAGCTGGGCTTTGGATGCGCTAAGTCGCCCGAAGCGGTTAAAGGGACAAGCTCCATGACAGTGGAATAAAGGCCTCTACCAGCCGCTCAGCCGGAAAAAAATTTCTGCAAGCCTTCTATTTTTCAAAAAAATGGACTTTTTCAGGCCTTATAAGGCGTCAGGACGAGACATTGAGTTGTCCTTGCCTGTGAGAAGGATTAGGGTGCGCCAGCTTTTCATACGGAGACACGCTTTATGTCTGATGGTCCACATTACGGCTTTGACACACTACAAATCCATGCGGGCGCCCGCCCCGATCCTGCAACCGGTGCACGCCAAACCCCGATCTACCAGTCAACAGCTTATGTATTTCGCGATACTGATCATGCTGCTGCTTTGTTTAATCTTCAAGAAGTTGGGTTCATTTATTCACGCCTGACAAACCCCACGGTGGCTGTACTTCAGGAACGCATTGCAACACTGGAAGGCGGCGCCGGTGCGGTTTGCTGTTCTTCGGGCCATGCGGCCCAAATTATGGCGCTTTTCCCGCTCATGTCTCCGGGAAAAAATATAATCGCGTCAACTCGGCTATACGGGGGCACCGTGACCCAATTCAGCCAAACCATCAAACGGTTTGGTTGGTCCGCGAAATTTGTTGATTTTGACGATGAAGCGGCGGTGAAAGCAGCCATTGATGACGACACGCGCGCCGTGTTCTGTGAAGCCATTGCAAACCCTGGCGGGTATATCACCGACCTTGATGCGATCTCAAAGATCAGTGACGCTGCAGGCGTCCCACTGATTGTGGATAACACATCTGCAACACCCTATCTTTGCAGACCCATCGAACACGGAGCAACTTTGGTTGTGCATTCCACAACCAAATATCTGACTGGAAACGGCACGGTAACGGGGGGATGCGTTGTTGACAGCGGAAAGTTTGACTGGTCAGCCTCTGACAAGTTTCCTTCTCTTTCAGCCCCAGAACCGGCCTATCATGGATTGACCTTTCACCAGACCTTTGGCGAATTGGCCTTTACCTTCCATGGTATCGCCGTTGGTCTGCGCGATTTGGGTATGACGATGAACCCGCAAGCTGCACATTATACCTTGATGGGCATCGAAACTCTGTCTCTTCGGATGCAGCGCCATGTCGAAAACGCACAACTGGTGAGCGCATGGCTCGAAAAACATGAGGCTGTCGAACGTGTTACCTATGCCGGTTTGCCCAGTTCGCCTTATTATGAGCGCTCAAAGAAGATTTGTCCAAACGGTGCCGGCGGTCTTTTCACGGTAGCACTCAAGGGTGGATATAAAGCCTGTGTGAAATTCGTAGAAAGCCTTGAAATTTTCAGCCACGTGGCAAATTTGGGCGACACCCGTTCGCTGGTTATCCATTCGGCATCAACCACGCACCGCCAATTGGATGCGGAGCAACAACGGGCGGCGGGCGCCTCTCCGGAAGTGGTCAGAATCTCTATCGGGATCGAGGACGCAGACGATATCATCGCCGATCTAAACCAGGCGCTGAACAAAGCTGCAGCGGTCAAAGGGTAAACAAAATCAGATTGAACCGGCTTACTCTGCCGGTTCAATTTCGTATTTTGCGGTGATTGACTGCGTAAAAGTCAATTCTCCTGATGCAATGGGGTTTGCCATTTCCCCGTCAAAACTCGATCTCGCAGCGAACATCTGAAATCCACTCGTTTCGCGGATTTCACTCATCATCAAAAGCCGACCAACTCGCATCCCAGCCTCTTTTGCATAAAGTTCCGCCTTTTTGCGCGCATTATGAACGGCTTTCTGCTGCGCCTCCGTCATATGCGCATCTCGCTCCGTGGTGTCAAAAGTCACCCCATACATTTCTGTCACCCCCGATTGGAGTGCAAGATCGTATAATTCGGCCAAGCGGTCCAAATCCCTCAAACTGACTTTCAAACTGGAACTTGCCACAAAACCTCTGATTTCTGAACGCTGATAGTTATTGTCCTTGTAAACTGGGGACAGTCGTACATCAGTAGACACGACATCCGCAGCCTCCAGTCCAAATTTCTCTAACTTATCCATAAGTTTAGCAGATTTTTTTGTCATAATTGACATTGCTTGAGATGCAGTTTGCCCCTCTTCGCTTAGGGTCCAGCCCAAACGCACAACGTCTGGAGTGGTTACTGTCTGTCCGGTTCCTTCTACTGTAATTGTTGCAAAATTGGTGGTTTCACCCTCGCCCGCATGGGCAAAGGATGACAAAATTAAGAATATCAAAACATATGCAAGTTTCATTATCGACCTCATTTTTATAAATCGATACTGCCATGGAACCCCGTCGGAAACTAACATATTTCACAAAATCGGCGGTGTTTCGCTTTGTGAAATAGAGTTCATATTGTAAAGTAAGGTAAGAAAAGAGTAGAAAACCACAAAGCCGTCATCAGGATATCTGCAATAGATGAAACCCGATTTTGCCCTGTCTCTTTCTTCAGAAGGATTAAGTCTTCTGCAGCGCTCAGGCTGGGATTGGATTTTGCTGGGACAGGTGTATTTGGCAGATGCCGATTTTGATGCACGGATGGACACCTTGCGCAAAGAGGCGCTTGAGCGTTCTCGTGACGCCAATCAGGTAAAGCTGGTTATTCCAAACGATCAAATAAAATACTATTCCATTTCCAGACCAAAAGATGCGCAACCTGAAGACATCGAAAAGATGATCCAGTTGAGCCTCGAGGCAGAAACGCCCTACACCTTAAGTGAGATCAGCTTTGACTGGGTGTCCAACTCTGAGACTATCTTTGTGGCGGCAGTGGCACGCCAAACCCTTCGAGAAGCTGAAGAATTTTCGCTCCTTCAGGGTTTTCAGCCTCTTGGCAATGTCGCAATCGCCCCAGAAGGCCATTTTATTGGAGAGGTATTTTTCGGCCGAGCGGATGGATCTCAACCAAGCATGGAATGCGACAGTCATCCGATTAGGGTCGTGTCATCGGCATTGCAAGCGATGCAGATGTTCCCCGGAGAAGAAAGTGAGGCAACGGATGACGCGTTCGAACGGGAAGGCAAGTCTTTAGAAACCGCATCAAGTGATTTTCAAAGTGTTGAGGACACTTCTGAACCGACGACCCGAAAGTCTGAAAAAAGGAGTGTGACCTTTGAAACGCTGATTGCCCCAATGACGGCAAACTCGGCAAGATCTGAAAAACGCTCCACCGCAGTTTTTGAAAAGACTGCGTTGATTGAACAGATTCTAGACAAGGTCTTCAAGATTTCACTGCGCCTCGGCGTCCGCAATAAGGCCGATAACAGATTGATGTTCGCGGGATACCTGCCGGCCCTCGCTTTTATTCTGGTTATTGTTGGGCTTATTGGGGGCGTAGGATTTTACCTTGCCCGACCGGCTGTAACCAGCGACCCCGTAGAAAATCTTGCCTATGAAAATTCACCAGAGTTCCAGTCCGACACTCAATTGCTCAGGCAAGACAGCACTCTAGGTGGATTGGCGCAAATAGATGCTTCAACTCCTCTGACATCACCAGAAATTTCCAAGGCAAAGGAAACCCAGCTTAGACAATTGACACGACCTATCTTAAGTGTCGAGAACTATGCCAGACCAGGCAAGGATATCATCGGGCGGGTTGCAACGGCACAACCAAAACGAAATTTGAACGGGGCGGCTTCAGTAGAAAAAGACGATAGGCAAAATAGCGTTCAAAGTTTGGTCGCCGTTGCGCGCCCAACAACCAGTGAGTTTCCCAATACCTTATCCAAACCTGACAAACCCTTTCCATTTCAATTTTTGACAGATCGGTTACACAACATTTATGCAGTGAGTGGTGTTTGGTCTATTAGTCCGCGCACACCGAATTCGAGCGCGGTAATTTTACAACGCCTCCCCAAGGTTGGACTTTGGGAAACTGCGGTTCAAAGACCGCCAGTCACCCAACTTGAGGAATTTGAAGTCTATGAAACGGCCCTGCTGGTCGAACAGGTTGCCCCTGAAAAGAGAAATGTTGAAGTCACCGCATTCACGTCTGGACTTCCGCCGCAAAACGAAGACAATTTCCAACCAAACGAAAACACGTCACGTCAAGCAACGAACGCGCTTTCATCACCTATGCCTAATGGCAACGATCTTGCCAATTCAAAACCTTTAATTGCTTCGCTCGGTCTGGGTAATGAACGACTTGAAACGCCAATCCAAGGCGTTGGATTAACCGCTCCAGTACTGGACAACATACGCGTGACAACACGTTCGTTTGATGAACTGCTCACACCCCAAGCCTTTATCTCTCAGGATCCAAATATTCTGGACGAAGCTGCTAGTGAAACTTTACCTTCAAACAGCATCGCGTCTCTGGGGGCATTCAGCGAGACGGCACCAAAGAAAGCTCCAAATACAGTAGAATTTGCAGCACTCACCCCACCAAATTTGCCTGCCAATCTACTGCCCCAGCAAACTCCAGTGCTGTTGCCTACAACACCTGCAAGCCTTCCAGATCAGGATAATGCAGCCGTACCATTAATTGAACTTCGTCCACTCCCAAAACCAGAGGCGGAGGAGAATGCGACCGAAAACCTGCCGCGTCCCAAACCACGCCCAGAAGAGATCAAACCTATTGAGCCGGAAACATTTTCTGGCGCAGTAAGCGACTCATTGCGGCCCAAGGCGCGGCCTAAGACCAAAAAACCAAGTGTGAGCTCCGTTGAAGTTGCCTCTACAGCCGCTATTCTGCCGGAAGAAGAAGGGGATGAAGCCTCTGCCGGAGAAAATTCTTCTGACACAACAAACGCCTCAATTCCAGGTAAAAAGGCCACAATCAAAAGGGCAATTAATCTACGTGAGGTCAACCTCCTTGGGGTTTATTATTTCGGCGGAAAGCGTAGCGCACTGGTCCGGCTCAAAAATGGAAAGCGCTTGATGGTCAAAGTGGGTGATAGTCTGGATGGCGGCAAAGTCGCCGCCATCGGGAAACGCGAACTGCGCTACGTGAAAAGCGGTAAAAATATTACTCTCGGCCTACCCGGTTGATTGAACCATTTGCAATTCGCCATTTGCGATCTGTTCTTCTTCGATAGATTCAAAAAGCGCTTTAAAATTGCCTTCGCCAAATCCATCATCACCCTTTCTTTGAATAAATTCAAAGAAGATAGGACCTATGACGGTTTTAGAGAATATTTGGAGCAATATCTTTGTCTCCCCGCCATTAAGAACGCCCTCCCCGTCGATGAGGATTCCATGTTTTTTCAGCCGATCAAGAGGTTCCCTATGATCTTTCACACGCGTCTGACTTAAGCGGAAATAAGTATCAGGCGGTGGTGGCATAAATCGAATTCCATTCTCAAAAATAGCGTCGGTCGCATCATAAAGCTGCTCTGTTCCAACGGCGATATGTTGAATACCCTCGCCATTATATTTTTTAAGATAAGACACAATTTGACCTGTCTCTCCACGGTCTTCATTTATGGGAATGCGGATTTTACCACAGGGCGATGTAAGCGCCCGACTAAACAAACCGGTATATTTCCCCTCGATATCAAAAAACCGGATTTCGCGAAAATTGAACAAACCTTCATAAAATGAGAACCATTTGTCCATGTTCCCGCGAAATACATTATGGGTCAGGTGATCAAGATAATAAAATCCAACTCCTTCAGGCTTGGGCAAGCCTAGCCAGTCGTATTCTTGCTCATATGGGTTTTCGCCAGATTTTTGATCAACAAAATAGATCAAAGATCCCCCGATCCCGTATATTGCGGGAATCTCTAGACACTTTCCGTTTCCCTCATATGGGGTCGCACCATTTTCAACAGCATGGCGCAATGCGTGCTCTGCATCGACAACACGCCAAGCCATGGACGAGGCACAAGGGCCGTGAGCTTTTGAAAAACCCTCTGCAAAACTGTCCTCTTGGGCATTGACAATATATGTGACATCCCCTTGCTGCCACAGCTCAATATCTTTCACTTTGTGACGCGCGCACAACGTAAATCCCATTTTCGAAAAGAGGTCCCGCAGTACGTCCGGATCCGAATGCGCAAATTCGACAAATTCAAAACCGTCCGTACCCGCAGGATTTTTTGGTGAAATCGTCGCTTTTGGCGCATCATGTGGAAATGGGCCCATCAGTCTTTCTCCTTTTATTTAATATGCGTAAAATACGTATTTCACAGTATTTATTTGCGCAAAATTAAGGGAATTTTGGCTATATTTTGCGCAATCTCTGTGTTAATAAGAAAAAAACAAAGAAAACTATGCATGATTGATGAAATAGACCATAGAATCTTATCAGAGTTGCAGAAAAATGCCCATCTGACATCTTATGAATTGTCCGAAAAGTTGAACCTGTCACAAAGTCAAGCGGGTCGACGCCGACAAAGACTGGAGCGGGAAGGCTACATCAAATCATATCGTGCTGAGATCAACGGGGAAAGACTGGGATTGCACGTTCAGGCATTTATTCAAGTGCAACTTGCAAGCCACGGGCCGGAACAAGGCAAACAATTTGCTCGCACTCTGCAAACGCGTCCGGAAATCGTTGCCGCCTGGAGCCTGACGGGCGAAGCAGATTATCTTTTAAGGGTCTTTTGCCAAGATTTAAAAACCTTGAATTCTTTAATACAGGATACACTTCTTCATCAACCAGCCGTTTTGCGGGTTCAAAGTCAGATCGTAATGGATCAGGCTAAAGAGGACTCGCCGCTTCCAACACGTTAATTTGAATTTATGCCCAACTTTTTTGCTGACATTCTCATATATCTTACTGCTGCTGTGATCGCGGTACCGCTGGCGTCGCGACTTGGGTTGGGTTCTGTTCTTGGATACCTTGCAGCCGGAATTACGATTGGCCCGATCTTGGGCCTCGTCGGTGCGGAAACGCAGGAAATTCAACATTTTGCTGAGTTTGGGGTCGTAATGATGCTTTTTGTCATCGGCCTCGAACTTGCCCCGCAAACCCTTTGGGATATGCGCCGCAAAATACTTGGCCTTGGTGGATTGCAACTTGTGCTGAGCATAGGAGCAATCTCTTGGCTCATGGTACAGGCGGGTTATGTGTGGCAGACTGGCTTGGCCGTCGGTATGATCTTTGCTCTCTCCTCAACGGCGATTGTTCTGCAAACAATGACCGAAAAAGGCCTGATGCGCACAAATGGGGGCAGATCTTCTTTTGCTGTTTTGCTAACTCAGGATATTGCCGTTATTCCGATGCTCGCTTTAATGCCATTATTGGCTATTCAGCAGGTTCAAGCCAATCCCGATGGGTCAATCAGCAGAGGACAAAGTTTTATCGAAGCGCAAAGCCATGGTGCCTCTGGCGAAGGGCTTTTGCACAGTCTGCCAGCTTGGGCGTCAGCCTTAACCATTATCGTAATCTTTGCAGTGATCATACTGGTCGGTATATTTCTGACGCGCCCCATCTTTCGGTTCATTCACTATGCCAGACTTCGAGAAATGTATACTGCCCTTGCCCTGTTAATCGTGGTTGGCATCGCACTTTTGATGAAAATGATCGGACTATCACCTGCTTTGGGAACCTTTCTGGCCGGTGTGGTTCTGGCAAACAGCGAATTTCGTCATGAACTTCATAGCGATATCGAGCCATTTAAAGGGCTCTTGCTGGGATTATTTTTTATCACCGTTGGTGCCGGAATTAACTTTTCCCTGCTTTTTGGAAATCCGTTTCTCATCATAGGGCAAACCATTGGCTTAATCCTCGTGAAAGCCGCAGTGCTTTTTGCTTTGTCATTGGTGTTTCGCATTAAAGGCCGCAGTCGTTGGTTATTCACGTTATCTTTGGCACAGGCGGGTGAATTTGGTTTTGTCCTCGTGACCTATGCGCTGAACAGCAATGTCATACCCGTTCTTCTTGCCGAGCGACTGCTTTTGATTGTGGCGCTCTCTATGCTGGTTACACCACTTCTTTTCCTCGCTTACGAAGCTATGGCAAAACGAATGAGTGACGTGATCCCAGGCATGGAAGGGGCGGATGAAATTGACGAACAAGGGCCCGTTATCATTGCCGGCGTGGGACGGTTTGGTCAGATCGTTAATCGCCTTGTCAGAAACTCAGGCATCAAAACCATCGTTCTCGATGACAATTTGAAAACCATTCAACTCATGCGGCGCTTTGGCTTCAAAGGATTTTTTGGAGACCCGGCACGACCTGAACTTCTCAAAGCCGCCGGAATTGAAAAGGCCCGAGTGCTTGTTGTCGCACTTGATAATCCGGAAAAATCCACACAGCTGGTCGAACGCATCCGGCGCGAATACAAAGATCTCCATATTGTGGCGCGTGCTTTTGACCGAAATCATGTCTTTGAGCTGCACAATGCAGGCGCCAATGACATCGTGCGTGAAACCTTTGACAGCAGCTTGAGAGCCGGTCGATATGTTCTTGAAAACGCAGGGTTAACTGAGTTTGAGGCGGCAGAGGCCGAAAGTACATTTTATCAACATGACCGCAAGGCAATGCGCGCCTTGACAAAAGTCTGGAGAAAATCCGTAAGTCCAGAAGACAACCCGGCCTATATCAGCCTCTCTCGGGCACTTGAACAGGAATTAGAGGCAGCCTTGCTCGCGCAATTGGCAGAAACCAAAGCTCACCCCGCTCAACCGTCCGAAACACCTGCCTCAGCAAAGGTGGCCATGCCAGAATGACAGGCAACAGCGGCCTTAAGAATACAAATCGCCAGCGCGCCGCCTGATCCTTCACCAAGCCGCAAGCCGAGAGACAACAACGGCACTTTGCCGAGATGCTCCAAAAGCCGACTATGCGCCCCCTCAGCGCTAAGATGTCCTGCCACACAATGATCCAGCGCCTTGTCTGAAACTGCGTGAAGAGAGGCCGCAGCCGCGCAGCAAATGAAGCCG
>VMBT01000316.1_pt1 | contig 32116 bp, 33 predicted proteins | sample 4404301 | NCBI WGS metagenome assembly VMBT01 (sample SAMN12238535, study PRJNA552566) | marine metagenome | isolation source: Coastal seawater | place: USA: coastal Georgia, Sapelo Island | collected 2008-08/2009-08
CGTTCAATTCGGCTTATGACCTGTCTCTGGGCGTAAGCGCCCAAATTGCCCCGATAGTGATAACGACGATGATGCTGACGACTGTCGCGATAATTCCCATTGTATCCTCCGTAATTCGCTTGTCGTTCAATAGCGCGTGTTGGGCATAAATTGCAATGAAATCATGAAAATATTGCGCGCTTGATGTTCACTCTGATGCGTTCTTGCCAGAGTTCATTGCGCAATATAATCCTGAGCTTTCATAGCGTGATAAACAATACCAGGAATGCCTATATCAACGGGCTCTGGATCAACGACATGAATTGCCGCCCCGCTCCGTAGGGCATGATTTAGCGCGATGTTGGTAATATTGACACTGAATGACGTCCCCATAAACACAAAACACTCTGCGGCTTGCATCCTTTGTTCAGCCTCACTGATCCGATAAAGGTCTGTGTAATATTCATCAAACAACAACACAAAAGGCTTCAGTGACACCATCGGCTCAGGCGTCAATGTCTTAGGTGAAATCCGAAAAGCATCAAGGAGTGCAGCCTTCAACAAGGTTTCATCATTGTCTGGGCAGGTTTTGGCAATCTCGTCCCAAGGGGCGTCTTCTATGGGGACTGGAGTTCCCTGATCATGCAAAAATGTAACTTTGTCCAACCGACCATGAATGGGGATATAGCTTTGGTTTCCGGCCTTGCCGTCCAATCCGTCGATATTCTGTGTGATCAGGTTTTTGTCCGATAGCCAAAGGTGAACCAAGTTCGGTTTCACATGGCGATAGGATGCAAATCTTTGATAATACCATAGCAAAAATTCATCAGGGTGCGATAGATACATCTGACGCGTTGCCATTTCCTGTGGAGTATAATTTGCGCTCCCGATGGTCCAAAATCCATCTTTGCCTCGAAAGGTTGGGATACCACTTTCCGCACTGACGCCTGCCCCTGTGATATAAACTGTGCTCTGTGACATATTTCGATCCTAAAGGCCAAAAAATTTCCCGTAAACACATAAGAATTTTGTTCAAGTTAAGGGCTTCTTCATTTTGATGAGCGACTTTCAACAAAAACCAAAACGACGTATCGCATGAGCAACAAAATAAATCTCGCCATTGAACGACGTGCGCGCCTGGCCGCAGAACGTATATTACAGATCAAGCAGGCTGAACTTTACAGCGTGAATTGCAACTTGAGCCAGCACACTAAAGATCTCAATCAAGAAATTGACCAAACTCGTGCTAAAATTAATAATGTTCTGGACGAAAATCTACGAGTTAAAACTGATTTATCAGCCGCAAATCAACGTATTCGAATTGCGGAACGACGGCTTCATCATTCGCTGAACACAATACGGGATGGGTTTGCTGTATTTGACAGGGACAGCAAACTTGTTTTTGCAAATGCTGCCTACCTGTCCATTTTTGACAACCTCGAAGAGGTCCGCGAAGGGGTCTCGTATTTTCAATTGTTAAAACTCCTTGCCGAAGAAGGTATCGTCGATACTGGAAAACTCACGCGCTCCGAGTGGTGTCAAAAGCTTTGGGAGCGATGGAAAAGTGGCGTGTTGGCTCCAATCGTTATACGGCTTTGGAATGATCAATACGTCAAGCTCATTGATCGGCGTGGAGTAGGGGGCGATATAACAAGCCTTGGTTTGAACATTACAGAAGCGATCAGGCAACAGATTGATTTAAAAAATGCCCGGGCAAACGCCGAAGCCGCAAATCGAGCAAAATCGGCATTTTTGGCCAATATCAGCCACGAAATTCGAACACCCATGAATGGTATTGTTAGTATGGCAGAATTATTGATGGATACAGGATTGTCCAAAGAACAAAAGTTATTTGCACGTACCATGAAAAATTCTGGTGAAGCGCTTTTGGTAATCATTAATGATGTTTTGGATTATTCAAAAATTGAAGCGAATAAAATCAGCCTCATTGAACATCCATTTGATCTAAAAAAATGCCTGAATGAAATAATCCTGGTCTTGAAAAGTTCGGCAAAATCCAAAAATTTGACCCTAACTTTAAATTATCCTCCTGACCTGCCATCCCATTTTTTGGGGGATCCCGGTAGAATTCGCCAGATCATGACCAATCTAATCGGAAATGCGGTAAAATTCACACCAAAAGGATCTGTAGCAATTACGGTCTCTCAACATGGCTCGGATGATGAAACCCCCGAATTGATCCTCGAAGTCACAGATACTGGGGTCGGGATCGCCGAAGAAAAGCTTTCTCATATTTTTGATGAATTCAATCAAGGCGATAATGAAAAATCCCGCCAATTCGAAGGGACAGGTCTAGGATTATCCATTTGCAAACGGTTGGTCGATTTAATGGGTGGGGAAATTACGGTCCGTTCTACCGAAGGAAAAGGATCTTCGTTTACAGTCAATTTGAAACTTCCACATATGCCGCAAGATAGGCTAAAACATCCTAATGTAGACCTGCTGCCTTCCAAAATAACAGAGGATATTTTAACCTCTGGTGATCAAAAACAGCTGGGTATTTTGGCAGCCGAAGACAATAAAACAAATCAGTTGATTTTTAAAAAGATGTTGAAGTCTTTTGATGTTAAATTGAAGTTCGCGGCCAACGGAGAAGAGGCCATCGCGTTATTTGAAAAATTTTCACCAGATTTGGTGTTTATGGATATTTCGATGCCAAAAATGGATGGCAAAGAGGCAACGCACCAAATACGCACCTTTGAAAAAGAAGGACAAAGACCAAGAACACCCATTATTGCCCTGACCGCGCACGCCATGCCGGATGATAAAGCAGAAATACTTGGTTACGGGATAGACGATTACCTGACCAAGCCGCTTAAACGAACAGACCTTATCAAGGTTATTTCTGAGTTCGGAACTAAAGCAAAGGTAACATAAGTCCTTAAAGCGTCTGATCGTATGCGCCGACAGAAGGTTCTGTTCTTATGATGCCATCAAGATCGTTAAAGACTGCCTTAAGCTCTGCAGCGCTCTCCGGGCTTTCACAAACCACAACGAGGTTTGGTGTATTCGAGCTTGCGCGCACCAACCCCCAAGCACCATTGTCGAGAATGATACGGGCGCCATTTACCGTTACGACCTGTACGATGGATCTTCCCGCAATAAGTTTTCCATCCGCAGCATGGACTTGGATTTTCTCAACTATCCTGTCCAAGACCTCATACTTTTCATCGTCAGCACAATATGGTGACATCGTTGGACTTGAATATGTGACCGGCAGGCCTCGGCGAAGATCGGCCATAGACTTGTCTGGATTTTCATCCAGAAGTTTACAAATTTCAACGGCAACTCTTAATCCGCAGTCATAACCGCGGCCAACCGGTTCAGAAAGGAAGTAATGGCCCGACTTTTCAAAGCCAGCTAAGGCCCCAATTTCCTTTACACGCCGCTTCATATGGCTGTGACCAGTTTTCCAGTAATCCGCTTTTACGCCATTTTTTTGAAGCGCAGGATCAGATGCGAATAATCCAGTTGACTTAACATCGGCAACAAAAGTTGCATTCGGGTATTTTTTCGACAGCGATCTTGCTAAAATCACACCAACCTTATCAGCAAAAATTTCCTCTCCCTCATTGTCAACAACACCACATCGATCTCCGTCGCCGTCAAAGCCAAGTGCCAGATCTGCTCCGCTTTCTTTGACGGTTGCTGCCATATCGTGCAACATTTCCATCGCCTCGGGATTTGGATTATAATTTGGAAAAGTGTAATCGAGCGTGTTATGGCTTGCCACAACTTCAACACCCATGCGTTCAAAGAGTTCAGGCGCGAAAGCACCCGCGGTACCATTCCCCGTGGCACAAACAATTTTAAGCCTGCGAGACATCCGAAAATCTCTGACAAGGTCATCTAAATAAGCATCTTTCACGCCATCGACAAATTCATATGCACCGCCTGATGCTGGTTTACCTTTGCCGTTCAAGACAATGTCTTTGAGTTCTCCCATTTCTTCGGGACCGTGTGTCAGTGGCCTTTCAAAACCCATCTTCACACCCGTCCAACCGTTCGGATTGTGGCTGGCTGTTACCATGGCAACGGCCGGTACATCCAAATGAAACTGGGCAAAGTAGGCCATTGGCGACAAGGCCGGACCAATATCCTTCACATGAATTCCGGCTTGCATTAATCCTATAATCAACGCGTTTTTGATGGATAACGAATAGTCTCTGTAATCGTTACCAACAGCAATCACCGGCTTAATTCCTCGACGATGCATTTGGGTCCCGATCCCCAATCCAAGGGCTGTGATGCCAGGCAGATTTATTTCCTGCGGGTATTTCCAACGTGCGTCATACTCACGAAATCCCGTTGGTGCGATCATCGCGTCTCGCAAGAAGGACCACGTGTTTTCGGATACTGTTGAAAAAGGCTGGTGCATCAAAATCTCCAAATTCTCTGTTTGTTTACTATCCCACCTGCTCCCGCAGTATGGAAGAGGTGATGGACACCATCAGATAAATTCCACACAATATTAGAAACACGATGACCGTATCCTCAAAAACACGCGGATAAGACGCATCTTCAGCAGCGACAGGTTTCACTGCCAATTCAAGGTAAAGTGATTTTGCCGCCGCTTCGGCTTGTGTTCCACGAACCTGCTCCAACGCGGATTGAACCATCATATCCCGCGTTGCGAGGTCCTGCTGAGCCATTTGAATCCGCGCCAATAACTGCGCCAATGTCATTCCGCTTTTAAGCGGAGCCTGCATTTTTTCTTCAATTTCAATACGCGCTGAATTCAGCCGGTCAATGTCGCTTCTGACACCATCCACCCGGGATTTATTTGGACGAAGATTATCAAGGAGTGAGTCCAGCTCAATCTTTTTCTCAACAATTTGCTGTTCTAACGAAGAAATCTGTCCCCGCAAACTTCCTGCGTAAGCTTCTGGGTCAAGCATTGTGGAACTTTGCAAATCAATCAAAGATTCTTGCGCCAACCGGCGTTCTTCCATAGCTTCGTCGAGCGCTTTTTTTGCGTCTGCGACTTGGTTTTCTTTGGACCGGGCAGAGAGACCATCAACAACTTCTTCACCATAAGTTATCAGAGCATTTGAAAATTCAACTCCGGTTTGAGGGTCCGCGGTAATAACCTCCATATTGACCATACCCTCTGTAGGATCAAAGCCAATTTTGAGACGTTTCTTATAAACCTTGAAAGCACTCTCGTTGGTGGCGTTGGGTTCCAATTGGTGGATCGGATCAATATTCGGTGCACTGAAATGTTGTTTGAACCCCGCATCCTCATCAAGCCTGATCATGGCCGTTTTCGACATTAAAAAAGTTTGAACGGCAATGGCTTCGGTTGTGGTTGCAAATCCTGTACCCGCCAACATTCCCCCGAGCCCACCAGCACCGCCACCAGAAGATCCACCGGACTTTATTATTTGGAAGGACGATTTAGTAGAATACATGGGTGATGCCACAAAGGCATAATAATATCCTGCAATAAAAGTAGGCAGAAGGATAAATGCGATCAGCCGAAGTGTCAGAAAGAAAATATTTCTGCGCCGCCGCCGCCCGAGATCTTTTTGTATTTGGGATACTTCCAGCGCACGCCGCTCCGCCGGAGACATGTCTGTTTCTTTAGAAATTTCTGCAGGAACTTGGGAAGGTGTTATTTTCTGAGGAAGGGAAATTTTTCCATCTTGCTTTGTGGTGACCATATCCATCAGATTGTTGCGCTGGAAAGGATCAATTCCGCGGTCCCTCAAAACTTTAACCGCTTCAAAATCTGAGGCAAAAGGTAGCCCGTGTTTTTCGGCAACCCGACGTGCAGTCCGCAACTGTCGTGCGTTCAAACCCTCTTGACGGATTGCATCCAGTATCGGGTCATTTGGCACGGATTGCTGTTGGTTCGTTTGACCTTGAACAATGCGCTGTTTATCTGGGATTTCGGCGCCAGTTTCGGTCTGCGGCGATGCGGACACAGCATTTTCTGCCTGAGAGGTCAGATCAGCAGTGGCTGCAGGCTTTCTAATGCGGTATTTTTCAGCCTTGGGTTTCATAGTCATAAAGCTGCTTTGCCTCTTCCAGAGAATCAAACATGTGTAACTGACCCGACATCAACACGGCTGCTTTTTTAGCAAATTTTTCAAGAGTTGCTGGGTCATGTGATACGATTATTGTGGTGGTAGTTTTTAAACGTTCAGCCAATAGGTCACCAGCTTTCTTGTTGAACTCAACATCTTGGCTACCAGGCATACCTTCGTCAATCAGGTACATGTCAAAATCAAGTGCGAGAAGCAGTGAAAATGTAAACCATGATCTCATTCCAGAGGAATAAGTTGCCAAAGGCTGATCAAAATACTCTTGCAACCCACACACCCATCGACAGAAAGCTTCTACATAATCGGGATCAAGCCCATAAAGCTTTGCGATATAGCGACTATTTTCGCGTGCCGAATGTTTTGAAATGACGCCGCCCATGAAGCCCAATGGAAATGAAATATTGGCCTCGCGACGGATTTCCCCTTCATCGGGTTTTTCCAAGCCCGCCATCATATTGATAAGGGTCGTTTTGCCGGTACCGTTTGGGGCGAGTATTCCCAACGATGTCCCAAGTTCAACACGGAAGGACACACGATCAAGTATGATCTTGCGCTGTGTTCCCGTCCAAAACGACTTACTGACGTTGTTAAACTCTAACATTCTGCATCCATTGTTGATGGCACATACTGCATCTTACAATAGCCAAGTTAATGCAAGCTAAGGTATTTTTAGAGCAAATAAAATTTTAAAAGTGTTTTTTAAATACCCGCTTTTGACATCAGAACGTCAGGGATCAACACCCCTTACAGGTATGCTATCACAAGTGATATTGACAAAAGCACACTCACCCAAAGCGTCATGGTCCCTACCGGACGGACCCCTGAGACACCTGTTTCAGGACCCAGAACCTTTTCGAGCCACTTGTAAAGATCGCCGAAAAACATCCCAGCGCTTTGACCGGCAGAGGTCCACACCGCACCCAGACCACGACCAAAACTCATCACAATATCAGGCAGAATTCTGCGATAAATCCAATCAGTATCAAGATTGATGGCCCTTACCTCAGGAGGATGCAGGCCCGTTTTCATCAATATGACAAAGGCCAGAAGCGCAAAACACAAGAGCTGTAATTGGGCGACAACATGGTTCATTGTGTAGGGGTGATATTCAACCTCATAAGGCAAAAGCGCATAAAGCGGATCAGGATTCACGCCGATATAAATACAGAGAAATGCCGTAATCCCCATTGCAAGAAGCATATGCAAAGGCGCCTCTTTCGGGCGCAATCCGCTGTCATGGCCAAAAAATGTAAAGTACGGGATCTTAATTCCGGAATGTGAAAGAACGCCCGCTGAGGCAAAGACGAGAACCGCCCAAATAAGGGTATAGTGATTTTCAGCCGTTGCATCGACAATCAGTGATTTGGTGACAAAACCCGAAAATAACGGAAAGGCCGAAATGGACGCAGCACCTATCAGACAAAAAATTGCCGTTTTTGGCATGGTTCGGCACAAACCACCAAGTTCAGAGGCTTTGCTCGTTCCGGTGCGGAATAATACGGCTCCCACGCTCATGAACAAAAGCGCTTTGTAAAGGATATGCGCAAAGGCATGCGATGCGGTGCCATTAAGCGCCATTTCCGTGCCAATCCCAACGCCCACAACCATAAAGCCGAGCTGGTTGTTCAGACTATAGGCAAGCACGCGGCGCAGATCGTTTTCGATCTCTGCAAAAAAGATCGGGAACAACGTCATGATCGCGCCAATGTAAATCAGGATCTCGGTGCCGGCAAAGCCCCGCGCCAACGCATAAACGGCAAGCTTTGTCGTAAAGGCAGACAAGATCACAGTGCCTGTCACGGTCGCCGCGGGATAACTGTCCTGCAGCCAGTTGTGCATCAATGGAAAGGCGCATTTCATGCCAAAAGAAATAAAAATGAGCCAAGTGCCAAGCGAACCAAGCGTCATCTTATCAAACGCGATGGAGCCTGTTTCACGCCAGAGAAGTGCCGCCCCTGACAACAGGATCACACCCGACATAATTTGAATGATCAGATACCGAAGTCCTGTATTATACGCACCAATTGTCCCCCGCGCCCAGATCAAAAAAACGGAGGCAATCGCCGTTCCTTCCCAATAGAAAAACAATGTGATGAGATCACCGGCAAAGACAGCGCCCAACGCGGAACCAGAATAGAACAATGCCGCAAGCTGTTGTACCCGATCCCGCACATGCCAAGCGTAAAGATTGCCCAAAAACGCCGCGATACAAAAAATCAGCGCGAAAACACGTGACAGTTTATCGACCCGCATCATTTCCAGTGTCTGGCCAAAAATCTCAGCACGTGCAAAGACGCCTTCGGGGATATTATACACCTGCCATGCCGCCATGACCGGTATCAATAGCGCAATGGCAGAGCGCAAACGATGGCCCGGCGCAATGGCGACTAGAAGAGCGCCAGCGAAGAAAATGAACGCAGTTGGAAAAATATCAAACATCTTCGTGCCCCAATTTTTCCAACTGATCTTCTGGGTACTCTTCGCGATCTATTGCTTTGTCACCATAATAATCTTCGGGTTGTTGAATGAAGTAGCGCAGTGTTTTTGCCAGAAGGATCAGCGCCGTAAACATTACAAACCCATAGGCCCCATAAAACCCTTTGTAGGTTTCCACTTCAAAATGTCCGTATTTTTTATACGTGAAATCGGCCAAAAATAACCCGATGCAAACAATTGCCAATGCGCCAATGATGAACTTTGAATTTTGCGGCAACGTAAACCAAGAAAGCAAGCGCCCCAAAAATGGAAGCTTTTCATTTTTGTCAGAGGGAATATGGGCCATCACAGTCTCCTCATGGGGTGGCGATCAGCGGCAACAGGAAATCCTGAATTGAGCCGGCATAGAAAAACAAAACGATGCAACCAAAGGCTGTCAACGCAAGCGGGATCCACAAAAGAAGCGGACCTTCACCAAAGGTGATCGGGTCCTTTTTACCGCTATCTGTCATAAAGAAACCTTTGGCGACCAAAGGCATAAGATAGGCAACGTTCAACAAAGAGCTGATCAAAAGCACCCCGATGATAATCAATTCCCCGGTATCTGCAGAGGCAAGGATCAACAACCATTTGCTCCACGATCCAGCAAAAGGAGGAAGACCAATAATCGACAGGCTCCCGATCAGGAATGCTATAAAGGTCACAGGCATCCGCCGTCCAAGCCCTGTCATTTGGCTGATCTCTGTCTTATGGGTCACCACATAAATTGACCCCGCACACATAAAGAGCGTGATTTTTCCCATAGCGTGCGTCACCATATGGAGCCCACCGCCCATAACTCCCATAGATGTGGCAAGCGCCACACCGAGAGTGATGTAGGATAGCTGGCTGATCGTGGAATAGGCAAGCCGCGCTTTGAGGTTGTCTTTGGTCATCGCCACGACAGAGGCCGCAATAATTGAATAGGCCGCAAGCCAGATAAGCCAATCGGACGCACCCGTTTCGGCAAGAAAATCAATTCCGAAAATATAGATACCCACTTTCAGCATGGTAAATACGCCGGCTTTCACAACTGCAACAGCGTGCAAAAGCGCACTCACCGGAGTTGGCGCAACCATCGCCGCAGGAAGCCATCTATGAAATGGCATCAGAGCCGCTTTGCCAATCCCAAAGGCATAAAGCGCCAAAAGGATTGCTGCCATCATATGAGAAATCTGGCCTTCAAGAATGCCGCCTGTGGTAAAATCAAGCGTTCCCGTAATCGCATATGTCCATATGATCGCCACCATCTGGATACAAATCGAAGATCCCATCAGAATGGCAAGATAGGTCCGCGCGCCCTTTATCGCGTCAGCTGTGCCTTTATGGGCAACCAGCGGATAGGTGGAAACGGTCAACGCTTCGTAGAACAAAAAGAGCGTGAACATATTGGCAGAAAACGCGATCCCCATGACCGAAAAAATCGCAAAACTAAAGCAGGCAAAGAACCTTGCGTGATCCTTTTCATTATTCCCGCGCATGTATCCGATGCCATAAAGATGTGTCACCATCCAAAGGCCAGAGGCGAGAACGGCAAACAACAATCCAAGCGGTTCGACGTTAAAGGCGATCTCCAGACCGGGCATAATGCTGAATGCGACAAAGGTATCGCTGGTCCCGCTGCCTTCGTTTGCAAGGATGCAGAGTACGCTCAAAAAGGTGCCAAAAGCGATACCGAAAGTCATCGTATCGCGCAGATTGGCCTGATCACGCAGCAATAGGTTCAGAACCACGCCAATCGCCGGAAACAGCATGCTGAGGTAAATGGCTGTCGATGTATCAAAAACGCCAGCCATCTTAAAACATCCCACTAGAGCCAGACATCAGACCGCTTGCGGCAGCTTTTGCAGCGCCAAGCGTAATATCCGTGACCAAGCCGAAATAAAGCGTCGAAAGCGCAAGCGCCCACAATGGCAGAAGCATTAAAAATGGGACCTCTTGGGACATTGCCCCTTCGGCAGGGCTTGCAAGGTACAGTGCCTCAATCATCCGCCATACATATGCCACAGCCAAGATGGAGGACAAAACAATGAGAAATGCAAAAATCCACCATCCTTGTTCGAAGGCGGCTTGGACCAAAATCCATTTGCTGACAAATCCGGCTGTTCCCGGAACGCCAATAAGTGACAATCCGGCAATCACCATTGCCGCACTTGTCCAAGGCATGGTTTTACCAAGACCTTTAAGTTTTTCATATGATGCCCCCCCAACCACAAACACGTAACAGCCTACTCCAAGGAAAAGCGCAGCTTTTGTAATCCCGTGGTTGAAGAGGTGGATGACCGTCGCAGTCAACCCTGTGTGAGAGAACAAGCCAATGCCGAGCATCATATAGCCAAGCTGAGCAACGCTTGAATGGGCCAGCATCCGTTTCAGGTCCCGTTGGGCAAAGGCGGAAATAGAAGAAGCAAACATCGCCACAATAGCAAAGGGCAGGATGATGGCTTCGATCAGAGGCACCTCTTCCAAAAAGGCGGGTTGAAAGACCGTAAACATAAAGCGCAAGAGCACATAAAGGGCCATCTTAGTCGCCGTTCCGGAAAGGAAGGCAACAACTGGAGACGGCGCAAAGTTATAAGCATTTGGCATCCAGAGATGCAGCGGATAAATCGCCGCCTTCAGCCCCATGCCAACAACGATGAAGGCAAAGGCCGCCTGAATCGTACGATTGTCATGTTGTAGGGCAATCCGATCCGCCAGATCCGCCATATTAAGCGTACCCGTCGCCATATAAAGAAATCCGATCCCGATCACAAAGAATGTCGCGCCAATCGTTCCCATAATAAGGTAATTGTACGATGCCGTGAACGCGCGCTTGTCCTGATGACAGCCTTGGGCAATCAGGACGTAAGTCGAAAGCGACGAAATTTCGAGAAACACAAAGACGTTAAAAGCGTCACCCGTGATCACCACCCCCATAAGCCCAGTGAGGCACAGCAAGAAGAGCGCATAGAAAAGCGCATGGCTTCGCTCAGGAACCTCTGCCTTTAAACCGAGGCGCGCCCAAAATAAAACAACGCTCGCAATACCAGAAATCAATAGCAAGACAAAGGCATTGACCGCATCTACACGGTATTCAATGCCAAGCGGTGGTGCCCAACCTCCGAGTTGATATGAAATTTCGCTGCCATCGATCACCTGTTTCAGAAGCAGGCTAGACGTAACAACGCAAAGCACACTTGCCAAAAATGCCAAGGGCCATGCCAATTGACGAACACCCAAAAATACGATCAGCGGTGCGGTTATAAAGGGAATAATAATCTGCAAAATCGGCAGTTGATCAGCAAGGCTCAACGCCACATGATGGATCGGTTCTGAAAGAGATACGCTAGAAGCCATCAGACCTCCCCCTCTTTTGCCAAACCAAGTTCTTTTCTCATGATCTCTTGTTCTTGCTCAGCAATCTCATGTTCTTCGATGGTATGGTAGGACTCGCGGATACGCACCATCAAAGCAAGGCCAAGCGATGTTGTTGCGATCCCCACCACAATTGCCGTCAAGATCAGAACATGCGGCAGCGGGTTTGAATAGACAACATTGGGATCAATGTTCATATCAATTGGAAAAATCGGGGCCGTTCCCCCAGATACTTTCCCGATTGAGATATAAAGCATAAAGACTGAGGTCTGAAATATGTTAAGCCCGACAATCTTTTTCACAAGATTGCTTCTAGCAATCACAATATAAAGGCCCGTCATCATCAAGAAAATGAAAAACCAGTAGTTCAAGCGCCCAAGTACGAAATCTGATGTAAAAAACTCAACCATCACCAGTCCTCGTCTTTCAGATTCGGGGCATGGGCCGCAAAGGCATAATAGATAGCCACCATAACACCCGTGACGGTTATGCCGACGCCAAGTTCTACGATAAGGATACCAAGGTGCTGGCCGTGGACTGGCAAATGCGGATCAATCGCCGCATAATCAAGAAATGTATACCCGACAAGTAAACTGTAAACGCCGGTTCCAGCGTAGACAAGAACGCCCAAAGCCACGATTTTATGCACCAGCCACGGCGGAAAGACCGCCTTGGCTTTTTCGAGTTTAAACACAAGCCCATAGATTATAAATCCAACCGCCATAATAACGCCGGCTTGAAAGCCCCCACCGGGGGAATAATCACCATGGAATTGCACATAAAGCGCAAATAGAAAAATCGTTCCCACAAGCAGCTTTGTGATGACCCTAAGAATAAGGTGGTGCCTCATGACGGTCCCTCCTTATCATCTTCGTCTTCTCTGCGTCGCCGTGCCAGCCCGCTCATCAGCATCAAAACACCAATACCTGCAGTAAAGACAACAGCCGTCTCACCCAAGGTGTCATAACCCCGATAACTTGCTAATATGGCCGTCACCGCATTTGGAACATCAATTTCTTTGGGAATCCGCTCAAGGTAGTCTGGGCCAACATGTGTTTGTGCGGGTGTGTCCGGAGCACCAAAATGCGGCATGTCAACTGTGCCGTAGATCAAAAGCGCCCCTGTCAAAATCACCAAAAACAAAGGCGCCGCTTGCGTTTTTTTATCTCCGCGTTCTGAGCGCGAGGTAAGCGCCAAAGTCCCCAGCATCAGCACTGTCGATATCCCAGCGCCAACCGCGGCCTCCGTAAAGGCAACGTCAACTGCATCCATCCGGATGAACAATAATGCTGACAACAGACTGAACACACCGGACAAGGTAACAATCGCAAACAGGCTTCGTGTCACCACAACCGATAATGCGGTGATGATCAGCATCGCAAATAAGCTTATGTCGACTAGGTATTCTATGAGTTCACTGCCTTTTCACGTTTCTTGGTTTATTTCGAATTAGGGTTGATGTTCATCGGGATTACCCGTTGGGACGCTTTGCGATTTAGGCCGTAAACCGGACACAAGCGCCGCGTTGGCAATCGCATGGGTTGAGGTGGGGCCGGTGATAAATAAAAATAGCCCAATAAAGATAAGCTTCACACTGACCAAGGTCCAACCCGCATGCAAACACAGTCCCGCCAACAGCAAGATAACCCCAGCAGACTCAGTAACCGATGCCGCATGCAAACGGGCCCAGAAATCTGGAAAGCGTAAAGTGCCGATCGCACCAATCACCACAAAGAACGTGCCCCCCACGATTAGCACCCAGCTCAGTAACTGGAGAATACCTTCATATTCGCTCATGAGTCTTCGTCCTTTTGTGGGGGGGTCCACATCACATCCCCAATCGCGCGATAGCGGAAAAATTTGAGAATAGCGATGGTACCAACAAAATTGATCAACGCGTAAAGCAGTGCAATATCAAGAAAATCGGGACGCCCATTCCAAAAACCGACCACACCGATCAGCAGCACGGTATGTGTGCCAAAAGAGTTCACCGCCAAGACCCTATCATACAGCGTAGGGCCCTTGATCAATCGGATCAGGACAAGGATCATGGCCAGCAGAATGCCAAAGGTCGCCAGTGCAAAAATCATACGCGCGCCACCAATTCAGTTTCACTGACCCGACGATCCATATCTGCCAGAGCGTCCATGTCGTCACTTGAATAAGACAACGCATGAACAAGAAAATGCCCGTCTTCGGTTTCAACCGTTACAGTGCCTGGCGTCAGCGTGATTGAATTTGCAAAAATCACCTGGCCAAGGTCTGTGCGCTGTGTGTAAGGAACATCAAACAGGTTCTGCTTTATCGGCATAGAGGCCGACAATATTGTTTTTGTGACAGCAATGTTGGATTTTGCAATTTCAAGCAAAAGCCAACCGAAATATCCAATAAATTTCAGCGGGTTCAACTCGATTTCAATCCGATCTCCGTCAATGCGGTTCATGCGTACTGTGATAAGCAACACCAAAAGAACGGAGGCCGCTCCGAATGTAATAAGAAGTGATTTATATATGCCTGACCACAGCAACCAAAGGCCGCTGAGGATAACCGCATAGACAACCAATCTCAAAGTGATCCCTTTCCCGTGTTTCTTCTGCTTTTTTACCAGAGCATTTTTTGTTTGTTTATTTAACGGTTTATAGGAAAGGTACAAGCCGGTGTATATAATTTATGAGCTTGAAAACCGAAAAAATATTATTTTCGATCAGATAAACCACCCAGAAATAAATTAACTTTAATCGGTCAGGGGTTCTAAGCGCTGCCTCAGTTCTCTGAGTATGGGCAGGACAAGCTTTACTTTTTCAGGCCCAAGATCATCAATTAAACCGCTTATAATCGGAGAGACTGAGGCGAGTGCCGCAGTCCGTGCTTGTTGACCGGCGGGACTTATCGCCACAAATTTTCGGCGCGCATCTTCCCAATCCGGACGAATATGGACATATCCAGCAATTTCCAGTTTTGCCAAAGTATTTGACATCGCGCCGCGGGTCACATGAAAACTCTTAGCCAATTGAGCCGGTGTTCGTTCTGTCCCGATATTGGCCAATTGGTTGAGCACCGCGAAATGAGAAAGTTCCATTCCTTTGGGCAAAACTTTCGCCAGACTGTTGCGTAACAATTGGTCAACCGTCAATATTTCGCTGAAAAGCGAAATCGCCAGATTGCTGCTCTCTTCTACCATGCGTTTGCCTGACCATCATTACGCCACTGAAGTCAGCGATGGCATAAGTTGTGCGGGGCTGTCAATATTCTGACAAGCCTATGAAATTACAACCGCTTTTCAAAGACTATCCCGTTTTACCTTTTCCCAGCAATGAATCCAATTTGCCACGCTGATCCAACTCGTAAAGATCGGTGCAACCGCCGATATGTGCCCCGTTGATAAAAATCTGCGGGACAGTGCGTCCACCTTTTGATCTTTGCTGCATTTCCACACGTTTGCTTGGATCAGAATTAACATCATATTCCGTGAAAGATACAGATTTTGACATCAACAACCGTTTGGCCATATGGCAAAACCCACAGGTCTGGCTAGAATAAATTTCAACTTCAGACATTTCCTTGGCCTTACTGGCTACATGTTCCTTACCGCCCTTGCCAATACAGCTACGTCAACGCGGGCGCAACCGGCTCCAAGCAAAACATCTGTGCATGCGCAAAGTGTTGCGCCTGAGGTCATTACATCATCAACGATAACAACAGAGCGACCGGAAAGTTGGTCCTGCATTCTACGAGGAACCTCAATTGCGCCAGACAGAATAATGGTGCGTTCTTCTGTTGTAACGTTTTCAAGAGGTTTTGTGGAAATGGCCCTCTTAAGCGCACCATCCAAAAACCCGTAATGACCCAATTTCGCCATTTCATAGGCCAACAGACTGGATTGATTGTAACGGCGTTTCAACTGTCGGCGCCAGTGTAAAGGAACAGCGACAAACAGGCTATCCTCTGTGAGAATATCTTCACAGGACGACAGTAACCACTGCGCCGCGGGGCGCACAACATCTGTCCTATCCCCATGTTTGAGGCCCAAAACCAATTTACGCGCAGACCCCTGATAAAGGAGGGCCGCCCGCCCCTTTGCCCACGGCCTTGGCTGCGCGAGACAGTCATCACAAGTTTCCGCCCAATCAAAGCTCACTCCGATCAAAGGCGCACCGCAACAATCACAGGCGAGCCCATCTAAAAAGGGCATATCCCCCCAACAAGGCGCACATAGGCCAAAATCTGACTCCACAATGTCACCACAAATCAGGCATCTTGCAGGGTAAAGAATGCGCAACGCGGATTGAATTGCAGTTATTTTCATTTATTTGATCACCATGACCGACCATAACAACCTGATTGACCGTGCCGCTTTACTTAGAAACCGGACCCGTTTTGAGGTCGGGCGTGGTTCTTTTTTGCACGACGAGGCGATCAGCGAAGTGCAGCATCGTCTGACTCTGATTAACAAATCCTTTACGGATATTGCGATCGTCACGCCCCAGCCTGACCTTTGGCAGACGGCCTTTCCGGACGCCATGATCCTTGATGACGAGGACGTGCTGGAATTTGGTGATCGCCACTTTGACCTTATTCTTCATGTCATGGCGTTACATTGGTCAAATGATCCAGTAGGGCAGATGATCCAATCACTGCGCGTGTTGCGTCCTGATGGGCTTTTTCTTGGCTGCCTTTTGGGGGGCGAAACGCTTAGAGAATTGCGCAGTGCCTTTGCCACAGCAGAAAGTACCGTGACCGGCGGGCTGTCACCCCGCGTGCTTCCCATGGCAGATATACGCGATCTTGGCGCGTTGTTACAAAGGGCGGGATTTGCGCTTCCGGTATCAGACAGCGTGAAACTCGCCACAAGCTATAAAACTCCCCTTCATCTAATGAAGGACCTCAGGGCAATGGGCGAAAGCAATGCCCAAAGGGCGCGCCAGAAAAGCTTTACCCGCCGCGCGGTATTTGAGGAAATGATCAAGCTTTACGGCGCGCATTATTCAATCGACGAACACCGTGTCGCTGCCACCTTTGAAATAATGTGGCTCACAGGGTGGGCCCCAAGCGAATCCCAACCCAAACCCCTGCGTCCGGGTTCTGCCAAAATGCGCCTGTCAGAGGCATTGCAGGTAGAGGAAAAATCGTTAAAGGATTGAATAAATCTCCATGTGGCTTACATCCGGAAGAAATACAAACTAAACTGGGCTGCATGATGTTAGACGCCACACATATTTCTCAAAAGCCCGTTTATGCGGCTGATGACCACCCGAAAATGCCACCGGCCAAGGTAGGTATCCTTTTGGCCAATCTCGGCACTCCGGATAATTATGATTATTGGTCCATGCGCCGCTATCTTGGCGAATTTCTCTCAGATCGACGGGTGATCGATTATTCTCCGTGGCTTTGGCAGCCTTTGTTGCAGCTTGTCATCCTGACTTCGCGTCCCTTTCGCTCCGGTGCGGCATATAAATCTATCTGGAACGAAGAGGCGGGGGAAAGTCCGCTAATGACGATAACCAAGGATCAGACGCACAAGATAAAGAAAGCCATGCAGGATCGTTATGGTGACAAGGTCATGGTCGATTTTTGTATGCGCTATGGTAACCCTTCAACCGAGTCCAAGGTGCGCGAAATGTCTGCCGCAGGATGCCAAAAGATCCTGTTTTTCCCACTTTATCCACAGTATTCCGGTGCAACGACGGCCACGGCAAACGACCAGTTTTTCCGCGCTTTGATGAAAGAGAAATGGCAACCCACATCGCGCACAGTCCCCGCCTATTATGGTGAGGAGATCTACATCGACGCTCTGGCAAAATCGGTGGAACGGGCTTATGCGGCAGCAGAGTCAAAACCTGAAATCCTTGTGTGTTCATACCACGGGGTTCCAAAACGCTATCTGATGGAAGGTGATCCCTATCATTGCCAGTGTCAAAAAACGACACGCCTTTTAAAGGAGCGTCTTGGCTGGTCGGATACAGATATCGTGACCACATTCCAGTCTAAGTTCGGACCCGAAGAATGGTTAAAACCCTATACGGTTGAAGAGGTCGCCCGCCTTGCCGAGGAGGATGGAAAAGGACATATTGCAGTCATCGCACCAGCCTTTTCAGCGGATTGCATCGAAACGCTTGAAGAGATCAATGAAGAGATCAAAGAAAGCTTTGAAGAGGCAGGCGGTGAAAAATTCACTTATATTCCTTGCTTAAATGACGATGCAGATCATGTCAAAGCGCTGAGCCACATTATTGAAGACAACCTCAAAGGATGGCTTGATTAATCTTCAGTCAGTTCTCCAGATTGGTTAAATAGGTTGCAATCGCGTTGCGGTCTGCAGTCGTCAATCTGGACGTATTTTCAACAACCGCTGCCATATGGCCGCCAACCATATCATATTCAGGAGTGAAGCCGCTTTGCAGGTATTCGGCGATCTCTTCTGCCGTCCATTTTAATTCGGATGGTGTGATTGGTGGTATGTTTGCACGACCATCCGCGCTGGGCGCACCCATCATCCATCGGCTGACATCAAGCCCTCCGAACGGGTCGCGCGGTGTGTGACACTGGGCACAATGTCCCAGGGCTTCAACAAGATAGGCACCTCGCGTGCCCTGTTGTGAGACATAGGGCGTATCTGCATAAAGCCATTTCCACAGCCCAATATTGCGCCGCATCGAAAATGGAAAAGAAATCTCATGCGCGACATTCGCGCTCTCGACCGCCGGAAGGCTCCGCCAAAATGCCCAGAGGTCCACGACATCCTGATCGGTCATTTTCGCATAATCTGTGTAGGGAAAGACCGGAAAATAATGCTGCCCATCCGGATTTATCCCATCGCGCAGAGCAGCAGCGAATTGTTCAAGCGTCCAATTTCCGATGCCGTCTGTGCCGCTCATTGACACATTGGGCGCATAAAAAGTGCCAAATTGCGTCACAAAAGCCTGCCCCCCCGAAAGGGAAAGGCGATCATTTGATGCTTTGTCCATATGACAGCTTGCACAGCCCGCAGCAGTGAACACATATGCGCCATTTTCAGGATCACCTGTAAGCGTCGCGAGCTGTTTGGTTTCGGTCACACGTGGGGAGGTCAACGCAAGATACGTGCCCCATGCAGTCAGGATAAAAATGAAAATCGCTGTTTTCAAAGACAAGGGGGCACGCAGATTTTAAGTGATCTACTTACGGTAAGCAGAATGGCAGCCTTTGCAGCTTCCGCCCAAGGCCTGCATGGACGGAACCAGATCATCTTGGCTTGCAAAACTGGCGAGCGCATTGGCCGCTGCAGAAGTCAGAGCGTCAGATTTCACGGTAAAGTCAGCATAATTTGACCAAATTGCAGGCAATGCTTCTGATTTAGGGTCCGTTTCATTATCTTTGAATAAAGCAGGCACAGTCTTTGCCGTTTTTTCAATCTCTGCAAGTGCCGCTTTGGCCTGTTCAAGATCAAAGGCAACAGCCCCTTTGGCCATACCGCCAAGGGTTTTCATCTGTCCGCCGATGTTGCTCATCGCCATCATCCGCGCTTTTACGGTTGGGTTTTTCACGTCCTCATGGGCGAAAGCAGTGGTTGCAATTATTAGGCTGAGTGGAGCAAATAGCCATTTAAGTTTCATTAACAATTCTCCTAAGACAAGGGGGCGCTAAACACGCCAAGGATGCGGCAGAAGGTAGCATCACAAACACAAAAAACAAGCGTCGCATACGGTTTTTGGATCACATCCCTGTTATCTGGAAATCATCAACGTCTGAGTTATCTAATTCTTTGCGAGCACAAAATCCCATCGAAGTTTAGGAACAGTTTTCAAATGCCAGCGCTGCGTCTGATCTTAGCAGATCAATTAACCCCCAGTTTAACTGCGTTAGAGAACTGCGACAAAGACCGCGACCTGATTTTAATGTGCGAGGTTCAAGAAGAGGCAACCTACGTCAAACACCACAAGAAAAAAATTGCCTTTCTGTTTTCAGCCATGCGCCATTTCAAGGAAACCCTTTTGGAAAATGGGTATCGCATACGATATACAGAATTAGATGATCCATTGAATACAGGATCCTTTGAGGGCGAAATCGCCCGTTGTTTGAATGATTTCTCATTTGACAGGATTATTGTCACGCATCCGGGCGAATTTCGGGTGCTGGCAAACATGCGTTCTTGGGAAGAGCGTTTTGCAATCCACGTTGAAATCTGCCCCGACACGCGGTTTCTTTGTTCCCCGGAGGAATTTTCAGATTGGGCGGGGCAGCGAAAACAGCTTCGCATGGAATATTTTTACCGCGATATGCGCCAGCGGTATTCTGTACTTATGGATCCTGATGGTCCCATTGGGGGGAAATGGAATTACGACACGGAAAACCGCAAACCCCCCAAAGAGGGATTGGATATCCCCGATCCCTTTAAGACAGAGCCCGACAATTTAACACAGGATGTGCTAAATCTTGTCGCTGCACGTTTCAGCGATCACTTTGGGGACCTTGAGGGATTTCATTATGCCGTGACGCGTGATCAGGCCAAAGCCGTCCTGTCATCTTTTATCGACCAAAGGCTGTCCCAATTCGGGGACTATCAGGATGCGATGATCCAAGGAGAGGCATGGATGTTTCATGCCCATATCGGGCTGTATCTCAATTGTGGGCTCCTTTTGCCGCTCGATTGCATTGAGGCCGCAGAAGAAGCCTACCATAAAGGCAAAGCCCCACTGAACGCAGTCGAAGGATTTATTCGTCAGATTCTTGGCTGGCGCGAATACGTGCGCGGTATTTATTGGCTGAAGATGCCAAACTATGCAGATGAGAATTATTTTGCGGCCGACCGCCCCCTGCCCGCGTTTTATTGGACCGGTGACACCGAGATGAATTGCCTTAGGCAATGCGTGCTGGAAACAAAGGCCAATGCCTATGCCCATCATATCCAAAGGCTGATGGTATTGGGCAACTTTGCCCTTATTGCGGGGCTATCGCCCAAAGACGTGAATGAATGGTTTCTCATCGTCTATGCGGATGCCTATGAATGGGTTGAACTCCCCAATGTTTCGGGGATGGTTCTTTTTGCAGACGGGGGCGTTTTGGCAAGCAAACCCTATGCAGCAGGGGGCAGTTACATCAACAAAATGTCCAATTATTGTGGATCCTGCCGTTATAAAGTGGCCAAGAAAAATGGTCCTGATGCCTGTCCGTTCAATTATCTATATTGGGATTTTCTGGCGAGAAACCGCAATAAACTTGCCCCAAACCCACGCGTGGGCATGATGTATCGCACCTATGACCGGATGGGAGACGATAAAAAACAGGCGATCCGCGAAGACAGCCGGCGCTTTTTGAAAGGCCTCGCGCCATGAAAAAACAACACCTCCCGACCAAAATCTGCCCCAGATGCAACCGCTCTTTTGCGTGGCGCAAGAAATGGGAAAAGAATTGGGAAGAGGTAAAATACTGCTCTAAGCGTTGCGCAGGGAAGCAAAAATAACTGAGCCTTCGCGGCGTGACCGGAGGCTAAGTTATCTGTTTGTTTCATCTTCCGACTTATGTTACGCGACGCAAAACGACTTTTAGCTGAAGGAGCGTGCAACGTGGCACTCGATTACACTGTTAAAGATATTGGTCTGGCCGAATTCGGGCGTCGGGAACTGGATATTGCGGAAACTGAAATGCCTGGGTTGATGGCGCTTCGGGCAGAATATGGCGATAAGAAACCTCTTTCTGGCGCGCGTATTGTCGGATCACTTCATATGACGATCCAGACAGCTGTCTTGATCGAAACTCTCGTAGCCTTGGGTGCGGATGTGCGTTGGGCGTCCTGCAACATCTTTTCCACGCAGGATCACGCGGCAGCAGCGATTGCCAAGGCAGGCATTCCCGTCTTTGCGATCAAGGGCCAAACGCTTGAGGAACATTGGGATTACCTCGACAAATCCTTTATGTTTGCTGATGGACCAAATATGATTTTGGATGACGGGGGCGATGCCACGCTTTATGTTCTTTTGGGCGCGCGTGCAGAGGCCGGCGAAGATATCATTCCTGTACCCCAATCCGAAGAAGAAGCAGTTATCAAAGCGCAAATTGCCAAGCGCATGGCACAATCCCCCGGTTGGTTCACAAAAACCCGTGACGCAATCAAAGGCGTGTCAGAGGAAACAACAACAGGTGTTCACCGTCTTTATGAATTGGTCAAAAAGGGACAATTACCCTTTCCTGCAATCAATGTGAACGATTCCGTGACAAAGTCGAAATTCGATAACAAATACGGCTGCAAAGAAAGCCTCGTGGACGGCATTCGCCGCGCGACAGATACGATGATGGCCGGTAAAGTCGCCGTCGTTTGTGGATATGGAGATGTGGGCAAAGGCTCTGCCGCGTCCCTTCGCGGTGCCGGTGCACGGGTCAAGGTGACAGAGGTCGATCCGATCTGTGCGCTTCAGGCGGCGATGGATGGGTTCGAAGTTGTCCTTCTCGAAGAAAACTTGGACGCCGACATCTTTATCACAACAACAGGGAACAAAGACGTCATCCGCATCGAACATATGCGCGAAATGAAAGATATGGCCATTGTTGGCAATATTGGTCATTTCGACAATGAAATTCAGGTTGCACACCTCAAAAACCACAAATGGACAAATATTAAAGATCAGGTTGATATGATTGAAATGCCAAATGGCAATCGTCTGATCCTTTTGTCTGAAGGGCGGCTTTTGAACCTTGGAAACGCAACGGGCCATCCATCCTTTGTGATGTCTGCCTCCTTTACCAATCAGGTTCTGGCGCAGATGGAACTCTGGAATAACGGCGGCGATTATTCCAATGATGTCTATATTCTGCCAAAACATCTCGATGAAAAAGTTGCGCGCCTGCATCTGGACCGAATTGGCGTCAAATTGACCAAATTGGCCAAAGATCAGGCCGATTACATAGGCGTCACTCCCGAAGGCCCTTTCAAACCAGAACACTACCGTTACTAATTTTACGGAATCTTCGACATTATGCGCGGTCTTCGGGCCGCGCATTTTCATTAAATTTTATGCAAAGAACGAAATTTCCATAAAATTCCCCTTAAATTCGGCACATTTACATGACTTAATTGGTTCAGACCAAACACCGGTCTGATTGATACACTTTAAGAGTAAGGGATGGACAGATGGGAAAGCGTGACGAATTAATTGCGAAATACGCCGATGACCTAAAAAACAAATGCAATATGACGCCCGATATGGACCTTTTAACAAAGGTGACAATTGGATGTGGTCCTGCGATTTATAATGCGGATGCGTCAACAGTCGCTGGGAGCCAGCCACAAGAGCTGGAGACGGTAAAAAAGAATTTTCTTATGAAAAAGCTCGGTTTGCCAGACGGCCCAAACCTGATGGAGGCCATCAATTCCGCCATCGAGACCTACGGCAGGTCAGAACGCAACAAATACAGAGCCGTGATTTACTACATGCTCGTGAAAACTTTCGGTAAAGAATCTGTCTACGCCTGACGGAGCAAGGGCATAGCCACCGGCGACCGACTCTATTTAAATTAAATCCCAAACACTTGTGACTTGGCAACTCTGCGGTGTTTGGGGTACCTTTAATTACCGAGTCAGGATGGCCGGCCCGTATCAGACCTGAAAACGCGAGTGGGGCGTTTGGGGTGAACAAGGGCTCCGGTCTGACCGGGGCCCGATTGTTTTTTTAGCCTTGGAAATTAAAGCCCCCAATCGGGTTTTGTTCGACCGTCAGATTGTTACCCCTGCCATTGTACAGACAATCCGCCACTCGTCCTCTGTCACGGGTTGAACAGATAAACGTGAGCTTTTCACAAGCACCATCTCCCCCAATTCAGGATGGGCTTTGATCTGTTCCAGCGTGACCTCTGTGTTCACCGGTTTTACGGCCCTAATATCCACACATTCCCAACGTGGGTCCTCTGTGGTGCTGTCGGGGTGGGCGGTTGAGATGACCTCTACGATCCCAACCACTGATTTTTCTTTGAGGGAATGATAAAAAAAACCAAGATCCCCGATCTGCATTTCCCGCATGAAATTGCGGGCCTGATAATTGCGCACGCCGTCCCATTCTTCTCCTTGATCGCCTTTGGCGACCTGATCCTCCCAACTCCAGGTGCTGGGTTCTGATTTAAAAAGCCAAAAACGCATATCAGATCACCTTGTTCCAGTGGATGAATTCAACGCTTTCAAACAAACCCGCTTTGACATAGGGGTCATGAGAGGACCAAGTGTGGGCATCCTCCAACGTCACAACATCAAGAATAATAAGAGATCCGATCATGTCGCCCTTCTCTGAAAGAAGGGGGCCTGCCTGCGACACGACAGTTCCAGATTTCAGATATTCGATATGCTCTGCACGGTTGGCTTTGCGCAGTTCGATATGACCAGCTTTGTCACGGGCGATGAGGGCTATTAACATTTCATTCTTCCTTCTGGGGACGGGACATTAGTTCTTGCATGGCCTCCTTTACATTAACATCGCCGGTAGACAGGTGATGTACGAGGCGAGTGATGGGCATATCTGCACCTTGTAGCTTCGGATGATGCAGCACGGCTTTGGCAGTTGCGACACCCTCAACAGTAACAGAGGGATCAAAGCTGCGCCCGCCGCCGAGCGCCAAGCCATAAGAAAAATTACGTGATCCTTCCGACATGCAGGTGAGACTCAGATCACCAAACCCAGAAAGTCCGGAAAGTGTGCTCTCTTTCGCGCCAAGAGTATTGGCAATCCGGCACATTTCCGCGTACCCACGTGTCATAAGCGCCGCGCGTGCACTATCACCATATCCCGCACCTATGGTTGCGCCACAAGCAATGGCAATGACGTTCTTCAGTGCCCCCCCAAGTTCCGCACCGATGACATCACCGGAAGTATATATGCGCAATGATGACGTAGAAAGACGATCCTGACAGCTCTGTCTCACTGTCGGATCACTGCAGGCCAGCGTCAATGCTGTCGGCAAACCTTTGGCTATATCATGGGCAAAACTTGGACCTGTCAAAACTGCAGCTTTTGCAGTGGGCGCATGTTTTTCGATGAGCGCTGTGGGGCCTTCGCTTGTCATCAGATCTATGCCCTTACAACAGGCGACCAAGGTTTTGCCGTTTAGATCGGCACCGCAGGCAAGCAGCACGTTTGAAAGTTGCTGCATCGGCACGCTGAGGCAAATAATGTCCGATGCCAATGCCGCCTTTACATCATGAATCAACGTGACCGTCTTTGGAATATCAATACCCTGTAAGTAGCGCAGGTTTTCACGGGTCTGTTCCATCTCCCGCAGTGCCGTCGCGTCCCGCCCCCAAAGCATCACGTCCTCACGCCCTTTAGACAGAGTGACCGCCATAGCAGTTCCAAAGGCACCCGCCCCAAGAATTGAAATACTCATGCTTTGGCCCCCTTTTTACCACCGCCCAACAAAGCTGGTTTTCGCGGATCAAGCGGCCAACGGGGCCGTGCTGACAGCGAAAGATCGTCCCTTGCGCCAAGGGCATAAAGCTCTGCACCCGCAAAGGCGATCATAGCGGCATTATCTGTACAAAGCCTGAGCGGTGGCGCGATAAATTCGGCACCTGCTTCTGTGGCGACCTGTTCCAACCGGTGCCGGATCGTCTGGTTTGCGGCTACACCACCTGCAACACAGAAACTGGCAACCTCTGGAGACAATGACATGTATTCAAAAAGTGCACGTCGCGATTTTTCCGCCAATACATCGCTGATTGCGGCCTGAAAGCTTGCACAGAAATCGGCACGATCCTGTTCGTATAATCCACCTTGGCTGTCCACCAATTCATTTCTGGTCCGCAAAAGGGCTGTTTTTAGGCCGGAAAAAGACATGTCGCATCCAGAACGATCAAGCAGGGGGCGCGGAAAAGAAAACCGCTTGGCATCCCCCGACAGGGCGGCCTTTTCCACAGATGGCCCACCGGGTTGTGCCAAGCCCAAAAGCCGCGCCGTTTTATCAAATGCTTCGCCCGGCGCATCATCAATCGTACCGCCCAAGCGTTCATATTTATCTGCAGCCGTCACCAAAAGAAACTGACAATGCCCGCCAGAAACCAAAAGCATCAGATAAGGATAGGTCACCGCATCCGTCAGACGCGGCGTCAAAGCATGCCCGGCAAGGTGGTTGACGCCGATAATCGGTTTGCCAGAGCCAAGAGACAGACCCTTGGCGCACATTACGCCGGATAAAACGCCCCCGATCAGGCCGGGACCCGCAGTGACACAAATTGCGCTCATTTCCGATAATTTACATCCAGAGTCCTCAAGGGCACGTGCAACACAAATATCCATCCTCTCTGCATGGGCACGGGCCGCAATTTCAGGAACAACACCCCCAAAGTCAGCATGCAACATAGATTGTTCAAAAACCACTGAGGATAGAATTTGCGCTTCTTGTCCCTCTGTCACGGAAACGACAGAGGCCGCTGTTTCATCACAGCTGCTTTCCAGCCCGAGGAAAAAATTTTGATCCAATTTGCGTTTTTCCAACATTGTCACCTCTATGGCTTTGGAGGTAACATTGTCTAACATGACTGACAATGCCAGCGATACTATACCCGAAATCATACTCACGCGCCCCCAAAAGGCAGCGCAGGATTTCAGTGATCAAATCCGCGCTGTATTGCCAATGGCACAGATCATCCTCAGCCCGTTACTGCAGATCAAATTTATCAAACCAACTATTAATTTAAACACATTTGACGGCGTGATTTTTACCTCTGCAAACGGGGTGGAGGCGATGGCGAATTGTGAAATTCCCAAAAATATGCCCTGTTTTGCGGTTGGTCCCAAGACGGCAGAAAAAGCAGAAAACCTTGGCTTTGTGGTTACACAGAGTTCAGGAAATGCAGATGATCTTATCGCTTTGATCTTATCCCGTCCCAGCTTTGGTCGGTTGCTTCATATCAGCGGGGAACATACACGTGGGAATATCGCGTCCCGGCTTGAACAGGCGGGACAAAGCTGCACACATGCGATTGCCTATCAGCAAGAAGCCCTTTCGCTGAGCCCGCAAGCATTGGCCTCATTTAAACGGGGAAAACCCGTGATACTTCCCCTATTTTCCCCCCGAACAGCTCAGCTATTGATGGCACAGGATGTCCCCTTGGAGCACAGTCACATGATCGCATTGAGCGAGGCGGTTGCAGAACCGTTTAAGGATATCAAATTGTCAAGTCTAACTGTCGCTGAGGCACCTAATTCTGACTCTGTGTTGAACAGTCTGATCAGCGTATTTCAATTCATTTCAAGCCTTGAGGCGCCTAACGGGGATACGTAGAATACGCTAAGCGCTCGGTTAAGCAAAAAGGTTCATTATGGCAAAAGATAAAGAAAAAAAAGAAGATGTAACCGAAACGGATGCGCCAACTTCTGAGCCTGCAGATGAGAGTGTCGAAGTCGCTGAAAACCCACAAAATAAAATGGATGAGATCGAAGCCGCTGAGGTGATCTCTGAAGATCAGTCAAATTCAGATGACAGCAATCTGCAAGAGACTGTGGCTGATGAGGTCGAGGAAGAGACGAATCAATCTGATGCTCAGACCGAAGAAAATTACATTGAAGATAATCAAGACATCCAATCTGACACGCAAACGGATGCCTCGCATGGCGAGACGGAGCCGGCTTCTACAGTATCGGCGCGGGACAAACAAACCTCTGCCTTTGTCCCGATGCTTCTGGGTGGTATAGTTTCAGGGGCCATTGGATTTGGTGCCGCATATTACCTTTTCACATCAAATCTCCTAACCAATGGTGTGACGGTCGCTGAGATCCAAACAGAGCTCAGCGCAGAAATTGAAAATAACGCAGATAGAATTTCCCAGAATACCACTGTCACCAAAGAGCAAGACGCGGCGTTGCAAGCCATTGCCAGCCGCTTGGATGCAATTGACGATAAATTTGAACATCTGACAGACAGCCTTGCAGCCACATCTAGCTTGTCTGATGCCCTCGACAGTTTGAACACGCGAGTGGAAAGCATCGAAGCGCTCGCCGCAGATATGAGCCAAGTCGTCGCCAAACTTGAAAAGCGCCCTGTCGCAGCGACACTATCAAACGAGGTGATCGAGGCCTATAATTCCGAAGTTTCCAAACTTATGGAAACAATGGCTGCCCAGCGCAAAGAGGTGGAGACTCTTTTGGATGAGGCCAATGCTGAAAAAGCGCAAACGTCTGAGATCGCGCGCAATACACAGGCACGCATCACTTTGAATGCAATCCAAACAGCGTTCAACTCAGGGCAAGGTTTTGCAGCGGAACTCGAAGAATTCTCAAAACTCAGCACCAATCCAATTCCCAGCAATTTGCTTGAAATCGCTGCCACGGGTGTGACAGGGCTAGAAACACTCAGTGATGCATTCCCCGAAGCGGCGCGGGCGGCGATTGCCGCCGAACGCTCAGGTGATAGTTATGACGGTACAACGCAAAGCCTTTTGGGCTTTTTGAAATCTCAGGTTCAAGCGCGCTCTGTAACACCAAAAGAAGGCACCGATGCGGACGCGGTTCTGTCCCGTGCAGAGGCTGCTCTACGCGGCGGCCAATTGGAAATTGCCGTCAAGGAGGTTCAAACACTCCAGTCCCCAGCCAAAGAAGCTATGGAAGTTTGGCAATCAAAGGCGCAAGAAAGACTGAACCTGATTGAGGCGCTCAACAGCCTTTCTGCAGGTTTTGAAAACTAGGATAGATCAATGCTCATTTCCCTGACAAAAATCCTTCTGTTCATCGTGATCGTTGTGTTGATTGCGAGCGGACTTGCCTATTTGCTGGATGCCAAAGACATTATTCTCGGCGATGTGCAGGCGACAATTGCGGGCACCGAATATATCCTCACGCCCGTTCAGGTGGCTCTGTTTCTGGTGGCCCTATGCGTTGTAATTTGGATTTTCCTGAAATTGCTGTCTTTCCTCGTCTCCGTGATGAAATTTATCAATGGCGATGACACTGCCATTTCACGTTACTTTACACGAAACCGCGAACGTAAAGGCTACCAAGCGCTGTCTGACGGAATGCTGGCCCTTGCGTCTGGCGAAGGTCAATTGGCGATGGACAAAGCCAATAAAGCTGCCCGTTTTCTTGATAATCCATCTCTGACCAATGTACTTGCAGCGCAGGCAGCGGAGCTGTCCGGCAATCGTGCCAAGGCCGAAGAGATTTACAAAAACCTGATCCAGCTTCCTGAAACACGCTTTGTCGGGGTGCGCGGGCTTTTGAAACAGAAATTGGAAGACGGCAATATCGACGTTGCCCTAAAGCTGGCAGAACGGGCCTTTGCGATTAAGCCGAAGCATACAGAAATCCAGGACACTTTGTTGCAACTTCAAGCCAAAACAGAAGACTGGGAAGGCGCGCGCAAGACATTGCGCACGAAACTGAAACAAGGCAACCTGCCCCGTGATTTGCACAAGCGGCGCGATGCAGTGCTTGCGCTGTCTCAGGCCAGAGGTGTGATTGATGATGCGCAAAGCGTTGAGGCACGCGAACACGCGATAGAAGCAAACAGGCTGTCACCTGATCTGGTCCCTGCTGCAACGATGGCGGCACGCAGTTATATCGAAAGCGGTAAGCCAAAATACGCAGCCCGCGTGATTCAGAAAGCATGGCAAGCGCAACCGCATCCTGATCTGGCCACCGCTTATTCAGAAATAGCGCCCGACGAAACACCCGATCAGCGTCTGAAACGCTTTGCCAACCTACGCAAACTTGCCCCAGATCATCGAGAAACCAAGTTGGCGATGGCGGAACTTTACCTGTCGGCGGAAGAATTTGGAAAAGCACGTTCAGAAATCGAAGGCTTACTGGAAAATGAACCCGATGCGCGGATTTTGACAATCATGGCCGCGGTTGAACGCGGGGAGGGCGGATCAGATGAACTTGTCCGTGGCTGGCTTGCCAAAGCGCTTGGTGCACAGCGTGGTCCTCAATGGACCTGTGATAATTGCCAGACAGCGCACGCGCAATGGACGCCTGTCTGTGAAAATTGTGAAGCCTTTGACACTTTGGCATGGAAATCTCCGCCTATGGCAAACATGTCTTCTTCAACAGGTCTTGAAATGCTACCCCTTCTTGTGGGGCAGCCGGCAAAGCCTGAAGACATGGTCCCTGACGTCATTGAAACGGAAGAGGAACCCTTTGTTGAAGATGCGGAAGTCGAAGAAATAGAAACAGAGGCGGTGCGGGCATCACGAACCACCTGATCCGTATCTGTAAGGTCCGTTCTAAAATCCAAATGATACGACATTGCGCTTTGCGCCGTTTGACCTAATTCGTGGTACAAAGAGTGTTAACCGGCGAGATACTGAATGTTTTCACCCACCATGATGTCAAAGGTCAATGAGCTGACCAAAAACAGTTCTGTCGCAGCATCATTGCTTATTGCTGAACAGGAAAACTATTTTGGGCTTCACCTTTTGATCATTAGCCCGCGTTACGATGCAGGCATGATGTACAAAGAGCTTGGCAAATTTGACGATAAGGCAACATGTGAGGCCGCGGCTTTTGCAGTTTTGAATGCGATAGAAGTTTATGAGGAATGTCAGCTTTTGACCGTGGCACTTTAAAGTCTGACAAATATTTCTGATCATATGCTCTCTTGACCAAATCGCGACATGGACCCATGGTTTGGCATCACTTGGATGCAGTCGAATGAACAATATAGAGATCAGTACACCGATTACCCCGAACCACAATTTCCGACGCATTATCTTGCCATTTGCATTGGCAGAAACATTGGTTTGGGCAGCGTATTTTTATTCCTTTCCCGCATTTTTGCCGATTTGGGAAAGCGAGCTTGGATTTTCCAAAGCAAATCTCACAGGGGCATTTACGCTTTCTCTAGTTGTCTCAGCAGTTTTGTCACCGGCTGTTGGGCGTTTGATCGACAAAGGGTATGGACGCACAGTATTTGCCGGTGGGGCAGCTTTGGCCAGCGTGATGTTATGTTTGCTCTCGCAGGCAGACGCGATCTGGCAGTTTTATGCAATCTGGTTCGTGATCGGGATTGCCATGTCAGGGTCACTTTATGACGCATGTTTTGCAATTGTAACCTACAGTCTTGGCTCTGACGCGCGACGCGCCATCACCTTGATTACGCTTGCCGCCGGATTTGCCGGAACAGTGTCCTTTCCCAGCGCCTATTTTCTGACAGAGTTCTTCGGTTGGCGTGTCGCCATTTTGATATTTTCTGCAACCGTCGCCTTTATCTGTCTACCACTTATTTTTTATGGGTCTTATTTCGCATCGCTCCAATCAAAAACCCATGCCCCCAAAGCATCCCGAACTGTTTCAGACGCTTTAAGCATCGCCAAAACCCAAACCTTTTGGTTCATAGGGATCACATTTTTTCTGATTTCCATCAATCACGGGATTATCATAAGCCATATGCTCCCGATTTTCTATGAAAGGGGATTGGACGCAGGCTTGGCGGTGCTTATGGCGTCGCTCATCGGCCCCATGCAAGTTGCAGGGCGCGTAATGATGATGGCCTTTGAAAAACGCGTTTCAGTTTTTGCAATTTGCATGGCCTGTTTTATGGCAATTTTTGTCGCGGGCTGGGCGCTTTATTTTGGTGGAATGGGATTGGGGCTCATCGGGATCTTTGTGGTTTTGCAAGGCGCAGGCTATGGCGTATTAAGTATCATTCGTCCAACCGTAATCGCAGAGCTTTTGGGAAGGCGTGATTTTGGTGTGATCGCAGGTCTATTGGCGGTTGGTTTTGTCATCGGCACAGCGCTTGCGCCAACGCTTGGATCCTTTCTTTGGATCTTTGGTGACTATGACCTTGTTATCGCATTTACCATATGCATTCCTCTTTTTGCTTTGGTCTCATTGGTACTGGCATGGCGAAACCAGTCGGACAATTCCACTAATCAATGAACAATATCCTGCGGTCTGACCGATGAAAGTTATTTGAAAAATTTGCACCTTAATCCTCAGTTTCCAATCGCGCGAGCAGATAGAGCTTATGGATGCTTTTCCATGACCAAATCAGAAATTTCAGCAAAACTTACAGATTTTTTAAATCCAATATAGCTTTGCCCGCAACGGACGGAGGCCGCATAAATCTGGCAAGCCGTATTGGGATCACCGTTTTATAAATTTATCGTCGTGGAATAGCCCCCTGCAAGTGATCCATCAACTGTGAGAAAATCTAACTAATCCGTAGAGACAGGCTAATCACCGGACGAAGATAGATTTCGTGTTGCGAAAACACCCCAAATAAGGCCGGCGACATAGATCAGTGTGAGCACTGACAGAGTGATCCAGAAATAGGTCAAAAGC
>VMBT01000318.1_pt1 | contig 31944 bp, 40 predicted proteins | sample 4404301 | NCBI WGS metagenome assembly VMBT01 (sample SAMN12238535, study PRJNA552566) | marine metagenome | isolation source: Coastal seawater | place: USA: coastal Georgia, Sapelo Island | collected 2008-08/2009-08
CCCTGCCAACGTAGCTGCTGCACTGCTGAAGGGTATAGAGGCTGAAAAGCCTGGTGAGCCCATCCCTGCGGTATATATGATGGCGCATTCAGGCGCACGGGGATCGGAAGCTCAGATCAAGCAACTTGCAGGTATGCGAGGATTGATGGCAAAGCCCTCAGGCGAAATTATTGAGACTCCAATTATCTCGAACTTTAAGGAAGGTCTTTCGGTGCTCGAGTACTTCAACTCGACGCACGGTGCAAGAAAGGGCCTTGCTGATACGGCTCTCAAGACAGCCAACTCTGGTTATCTCACCCGTCGACTGGTTGATGTAGCGCAAGACTGCATCGTAGTTGTTGAAGATTGTGGGACCCAGGAAGGCTTGGATATTCGTGCGGTTGTCGAGGGAGGTGATGTAATTGAGCCTCTTTCCGAACGTATCCTAGGCCGTACGGCCTCGATTGATGTCGTTGATCCCCTCTCAGGCGAGGTGCTCCTAAAAGGCGGCGAGCTAATTGACGAGGCAAAGTCGGCTGAAATAGAAGCGGCGGGCGTTGATATGGTCAAAATTCGCTCAGCACTGACTTGTGAAACCGAAGTTGGTATTTGTGGTAAGTGCTATGGTCGAGATCTGGCCCGTGGCACCGACGTGAATGTCGGCGAGGCCGTCGGTGTAATTGCAGCGCAGTCAATCGGCGAGCCTGGCACACAGCTCACAATGCGTACTTTCCATATCGGCGGCGCAGCTCAACGTGGAGCAGAGCAGTCTAGTGTGGAAGCTACTAATTCTGGAACTATCAAAATCCTGAATCGCAACGTTGTAATTGACGCAAACAAGGTTCCCGTTGTGATGGGGCGAAATGTTGAAGTTGTGTTGATTGATGAGGCTGGACGGGAACGCGCTCGGCACCGACTCCCATATGGCGCAAGGATACTTGCTGACGAAGGTGTCAACGTTGAACGTGGTGACAAAATTGCTGAATGGGATCCTTACACCTTGCCAATTATCGCAGAGCGTGAGGGTGTGGCTCATTTCGTTGATTTGGTCGAAGGCGTGTCAATTCGCGAGGTTATGGACGAGGAAACGGGTATTGCTAGCCGTGTGGTTGTCGATTGGCGACAGCAAGCGCGTGGTGCTGATCTGAAGCCTCTAATCGCACTTCGTGATGCGAAAGGAAATGCAATCGAATTGGCAGCTGGCATAGAGGCGCGTTACTTCCTCTCTGTAGACGCAATTTTAAATATCGGTAATGGGGACAAAGTTAAGGCTGGCGATGTTCTCGCTCGTATTCCGCGTGAATCTACCAAGACCCGAGACATCACGGGTGGTCTGCCTCGTGTTGCTGAACTTTTTGAAGCTCGTCGACCAAAGGACCATGCAGTTTTGGCAGAGTCGAGTGGTCGCGTAGAATTTGGACGCGACTACAAAACAAAACGAAGAATTATCGTGCGGGATTTGGAAGATCCAGATCAAACTACAGAATACATGATCCCGAAAGGACGACATGTCGCCGTTCGCGAGGGGGATATGGTAGAACGTGGTGATTTGTTGCTCGACGGTAACCCGGCCCCACATGATATTCTGCAGGTCTTGGGAGTTGAGGCGCTCGCAGAGTATTTGGTGCAGGAAGTGCAAAGCGTTTATCGACTCCAGGGCGTGAAAATAAACGATAAACATATCGAAGTTATTGTCCGTCAGATGCTGCAGAAAGTTGAAATTTCCGATCCAGGAGAAACAACCTTCCTCGTTGGTGAATTAGTTGATCGAACAGAGTTCGAGGCTGTTAATAAGCGTGCGGCTGAAGAGAATCTAAAGTTGGCAAGCGCCACTCCGGTTCTCCAGGGCATAACAAAAGCATCGCTCCAAACCCAGTCTTGGATTTCCGCTGCTTCGTTCCAGGAAACGACTCGTGTGCTCACGGATGCATCAACGTCTGGTAAAATTGATACGCTTAACGGTCTCAAGGAAAATGTGATTGTTGGGCGACTCATTCCAGCAGGTACGGGCAGCGTCATGAATCGGGTCCGACGGATTGCAGCCGAGCGTGATCGTGTAATCGTAGCAGAACGTGCGGCGTTGCACCCAGAGCGTGAAGCGTTGCCTGCGCCAACTCCTGAGGCTGCAGCGGAGTAGAATTTTTTAATCGTCCTGCGTCGAAAATGTGCTGTAGCAGTGTTGACGTAGGGCAGTTGGGCCACTATGGTCCGCGCCACTCTTGATGGGGCTGGCTGTAGCTCATCTCTTGCGAGGATGGCATGGCTAGACGCAGTCTCGATGCGGGGTACCCCGCGCACGCAAGGGTCTCAGAATTGGATCAAGCGGCTTCTAAGAAGGTCGCTATTCTTTTGTGAGCCCCAGAGCGTAAGTCGAGTTTGCGCCCTTTCCTTGGGGCGTTTTTTTGTTGGATGTGAATTGAATGGGAGATCGGCCTAAATGCCGACCATTAATCAGCTGATCCGCAAGCCGCGGAAAGCACCAAATACGCGGAATAAAGTTCCAGCTTTGGAGGCTTGTCCTCAGAAGCGGGGAGTTTGTACGCGCGTCTACACGACTACGCCTAAGAAGCCTAACTCAGCTCTCCGCAAGGTTGCGCGTGTGCGGCTTACAAATGGGTTTGAAGTTACCAGCTACATTCCTGGTGAAGGGCATAACTTGCAAGAACACTCCGTCGTTCTAATTCGTGGTGGCCGTGTAAAAGACCTTCCTGGTGTTCGTTACCACATTCTTCGTGGCGTACTCGACACGCAAGGTGTTGCAAATCGTCGTCAGCGTCGTTCCAAATACGGCGCTAAGCGGCCGAAGTGACCGGAGAGGATTAAGAAATGTCTCGTCGCCGCGCAGCTGAAAAGCGTGAAGTTAGCCCAGACCCAATTTATGGTGATCCCAATATCACCAAATTCGTTTCCTGCATGATGCTCCATGGTAAACGTGGTGTAGCAGAAAAAATCGTTTACGAAGCACTGCGTATGGCCGAAGGTCGAGCCGGTGTGGCAGCCATTGAAACATTCCGCGGGGCGCTAGATAACGTTCGTCCTGGAATCGAAGTTCGTTCCCGCCGTGTTGGTGGTGCGACTTATCAGGTTCCAATGGAAGTTCGATCTGAGCGTGCGCAAGCTCTTGCCATTCGGTGGCTCATTGCAGCTGCGCGTGGCCGTTCTGAGAAGACAATGGTGGATCGCCTTGCAAATGAAATGGTGGACGCCATGAATAATCGCGGTTCTGCGGTAAAGAAGCGCGAAGACACTCATAAAATGGCGGAAGCTAACCGCGCTTTCTCACATTACCGTTGGTGATTGCCCAAGATCATTCATTGATTTTGGCTTGAAGGAATTCCTCTGATGGCACGTACTCACGATCTCTCTATGTATCGTAACATCGGCATCATGGCTCATATTGATGCTGGTAAAACCACTACTACGGAGCGCGTGCTCTACTACACAGGACGTTCCCATAAAATTGGTGAAGTGCACGATGGCGCGGCCACTATGGATTGGATGGAGCAGGAGCAAGAGCGGGGAATAACAATTACCTCTGCTGCAACAACCTGTTTCTGGCGAGATTACCGGATCAACATTATTGATACCCCAGGCCACGTGGACTTTACTATTGAGGTGGAGCGTTCTCTGAGGGTCTTGGATGGTGCTGTAACAGTTTTCGACTCGGTTGCCGGCGTTGAGCCACAATCTGAGACTGTTTGGCGTCAGGCTGACAAATACAAAGTTCCACGCATGTGCTTCGTGAATAAAATGGACCGCACCGGAGCAGACTTTTTCCGTTGCGTTCAAATGATGATTGACCGCCTCGGTGCTACTCCACTAGTGCTCCAGTTGCCAATCGGGTCCGAGGCAGAGTTCGAAGGCGTTATCGATCTCGTCAACATGCGCGAAATCGTGTGGAAGGACGAAAGCCTTGGGGCCGAGTTCGAGTACCGCCCCATTCGCGACAAATATGCTGATCAGGCGGCGGAGTATCGGGAAAAGCTGGTTGAGACCGCTGTAGAGCAAGATGATGCTGCTATGGAAGCTTACCTGGAAGGTGAAGAGCCTAGTGTTGAGACATTAGTGGCGTGCATTAGAAAAGGTACTCTAGATCACGACGCATTTGTGCCTGTGCTGTGTGGCTCGGCCTTCAAAAACAAGGGTGTCCAGCCTTTGCTTGATGCGGTGATTGATTATTTACCTGCGCCAACCGATGTGCCAGCAATTAAGGGTATCGATGTTAAGACAGAGGAGCCTGCTACCAGGAAGTCTTCTGACGACGAGCCTTTTTCTGCATTGGCCTTTAAAATCATGACAGACCCGTTTGTGGGTTCCCTCACCTTCTGCCGCATTTATTCTGGTGTTCTTGAGGCCGGTTCATCGACGCTGAATTCGGTTAAGGATAACCGTGAGCGTGTAGGGCGGATGTTGCAAATGCATGCTAATTCTCGGGAAGATGTGAAAGAGGCACGGGCTGGTGATATCGTTGCGATCGCAGGCTTAAAAAACACTACGACTGGTGATACCCTTTGTGATCCTCTCAAGCCGGTTATTCTGGAGCGCATGGAGTTCCCAGAGCCAGTCATTGAGGTAGCAGTCGAGCCAAAATCTAAAGCTGATCAAGAAAAAATGGGCATAGCCCTTTCTCGACTGGCTCAAGAAGACCCATCGTTCCGCGTTGCATCTGATGCCGAAAGTGGTCAGACGGTTATTAAAGGGATGGGTGAGCTTCACCTAGATATCATCGTCGATCGAATGAAGCGTGAGTTCAAGGTTGAGGCAAACGTTGGGGCACCTCAAGTGGCCTATCGGGAAACCATCACCCGTCGCGCTGAAATCGATTACACCCATAAGAAGCAGACTGGTGGTTCAGGACAGTTCGCACGAGTCAAAATCGTCTTTCAACCACAAGAGGATAAGGCGAAAGGTAACGAATTTGTATCTTCCATTGTTGGTGGTTCCGTCCCTCGGGAATATATCCCTGGGGTCGAGAAGGGGCTGATGAGCGCAATGGAAACTGGCGTTCTGGTTGGCTTCCCTGTGATAAACGTTCATGCACAGCTGGTTGACGGCGCCTATCACGACGTTGATTCATCGGTAATGGCTTTTGAAATTGCAGCACGCGCAGCATTTCGGGAAGGAATGGAGAAGGCTGGGCCATCTCTCCTTGAGCCCATCATGAAGGTCGAAGTTGTAACGCCTGAGGAGTATATGGGCGACATAATTGGCGACTTGAACAGCCGACGTGGCCAGGTTGCTGGTATGGATAGCCGAGGCAATGCTCGCGTCGTTGATGCGATGGTGCCGCTGGCTAACATGTTTGGGTATGTGAATACCTTGCGCTCTATGAGCCAAGGTAGGGCGCAGTACAGCATGCAGTTCGATCATTATGACCAAGTACCACAAGCCGTCGCGGACGAGGTTCGCGCGAAGTTGGCATAGTCGCCAGCTATTTCCTGTTAATGCCAAGATTTAGATAGTTCGCAAGGAGTTAGGCCGCCATGGCGAAAGAGAAGTTTGAGCGTAATAAGCCGCACTGCAACATCGGGACCATTGGCCATGTTGATCATGGCAAGACGTCTTTGACTGCAGCGATCACCAAGGTACTTGCCGAGTCTGGTGGAGCCAATTTCCAGGCTTATGATCAGATTGATAAGGCTCCTGAAGAGAAGGCACGTGGTATCACGATTTCAACGGCACACGTGGAGTATGAGACGGAAGGTCGTCACTACGCACACGTTGATTGCCCTGGCCACGCTGACTACGTGAAGAACATGATCACCGGTGCGGCGCAGATGGACGGCGCTATCTTGGTGGTTTCAGCTGCTGACGGCCCGATGCCTCAGACCCGCGAGCACATTCTGCTTGCACGTCAGGTTGGTGTGCCTGCTCTAGTGGTATTCATGAACAAGGTTGATCAGGTTGACGACGAAGAGCTTCTCGAGCTTGTAGAGCTTGAGGTTCGCGAGCTTCTGTCCTCCTATGACTTCCCAGGCGATGATATTCCTATCATCAAGGGTTCTGCGCTAGCTGCGCTTGAAGATTCAAACAAAGAGATTGGCCACGACGCTGTTCTTGAACTGATGGCAGCGGTTGATGAATATATTCCTCAGCCAGAGCGTCCGGTTGATCGTCCATTCCTAATGCCTATTGAGGACGTATTCTCAATCTCTGGTCGTGGTACAGTTGTTACTGGCCGTGTTGAGCAGGGCATCGTTAAGGTTGGTGAGGAAATCGAGATCGTTGGTATCCGCGATACTACAAAGACGACGGTTACCGGCGTTGAGATGTTCCGTAAGCTTCTGGATCAAGGCCAGGCTGGTGACAATGTTGGTTGCTTGCTTCGTGGTGTTGGTCGCGAGGACGTGGAGCGTGGTCAGGTTCTGTCAAAGCCAGGATCCATTACACCGCACACCCAATTCCAGTGTGAGTGCTATGTGCTGACAAAGGAAGAGGGAGGGCGCCACACGCCATTCTTCTCGAACTATCGCCCTCAGTTCTACTTCCGGACCACGGACGTTACGGGGACGGTTGAGCTTCCTGAAGGCACTGAAATGGTGATGCCAGGTGATAACATTGCGATGAAGGTGAACCTGATTGCGCCAATTGCAATGGACGAAGGTCTACGCTTTGCGATCCGTGAAGGCGGTCGCACTGTTGGCGCCGGCGTCGTCGCTAAAATCGTCGCTTAAGCGAGGGTCGGATCGGCCCCGCACCAAGGATGCGTGAATATGGAAAATCAAAATATTAGAATCCGCCTCAAGGCGTATGATCACCGGGTGCTTGATCAGTCCACCTCGGAGATTGTGAACACCGCCAAGCGGACAGGTGCAACGGTTCGGGGGCCCATTCCCCTTCCGACGCGCATCCAGAAGTACACAGTGTTGCGTGGCCCTCATATCGATAAGAAGTCACGTGATCAGTTTGAGATGCGTACACATCGGCGTGTCCTCGATATTGTAGAACCAACTCCTCAGACGGTAGATGCTCTTATGAGGCTCGATCTGTCGCCTGGTGTGGATGTAGAGATCAAGGTCTAACTCAATGTCTCAACGTACCGGTCTGATTGGCCGAAAACTAGGAATGACACGATTATTTGGTGAAGGTGGAGCTCATGTTCCCGTCACCGTTATCGATGTATCCGGCAATGTTGTTGTGGCGCAGCGTCAAGCGGAGAAGGATGGGTATACCGCTCTTCAGCTTGGATTTGGTGCTGCGAAACCAAAGAATGTGAGCCAACCTGAGCGAGGCCATTTTGCAAAGGCATCAGTGGAGCCCAGGCAACGTCTCAAAGAGTTCCGTGTGTCAGACGACGCAGTAGTTGACGTTGGGGCTGAATTGACCGCTGGCCATTTCGTTGAAGGCCAATTAGTGGATGTTACCGGCACCACGATCGGTAAGGGGTTTGCTGGTGCCATGAAGCGCCATGGTTTTGGTGGTCTCCGAGCTAGCCATGGTGTGTCAATCTCTCACCGGTCGCACGGTTCAACCGGTAACAGTCAAGATCCTGGCAAGGTCTGGAAGGGCAAGAAGATGGCGGGGCAGATGGGTGCAAAGCAGCGCACTGCTCAACATCTCCAGGTTGTCCGCGTTGATAGCGAGCGCGGATTGGTCCTCCTTAAGGGTGCAATTCCAGGCTCTGAAGGCGGCATTGTGTATCTGCGAGACTCTGTTCGTCGTCCGCTCCCAGAGGGAGCACCGCTCCCTGCGGGTATGAAAAGCGATGTAGTTGCGGTGGCCGCCGCTGCCCCTGAAAACACCCCAGCAGAAGTTGGGGAGGAGTAATCGATGAAGCTCCAAGTGAAGACTTTAGCCAACGCTGATGCTGGCGAAATCGACGTGGCTGATGAAGTGTTTGGTATCGCTCCTCGCGCTGACATACTTGCTCGCGTCGTCCGTTGGCAGCTAGCTAAGCGGCAGGCAGGAACGCACAAGACAAAAGAGCGCGGTGAGATTGCCCGGACGAAGTCGAAGATTTACCGTCAAAAGGGTACCGGCCGTGCACGGCACGGTAGCGCAAACGCTAATATCTTCCGTGGTGGTGGTGTGTCACACGGTCCGCGGGTACGTAGCCACGCGCACAACCTGCCAAAGAAGGTCAGACGGCTAGGGATGCGTTCTGCGCTCTCCGCAAAGCAGGCTGAAGGTAAGTTGTTAATCGTTGACTCGCTTGCGCTGGATGAAACGAAGACTAAGGTCCTCCAACAAAACCTGGGCGTCTTTGGGGCTCGATCTTACCTCTTGGTAGGCGGAAACGAAGTTGACGCTGGAATCATCCGCGCTGCTCGTAACTTGGACGGGGTAGATGTTCTCCCGCAACAAGGCGCGAATGTATATGACATTTTGCGGCGTGAAATGCTCATCATGAGCCGAGATGCCGTTGAACACTTGGAGGCCCGTTTGAAATGAGCCGCGCTCGTACCATCCGGGGTCCGGCCCCTAGGATCACGCCTAATCAGATGGCTGATGTGCTAAGGGCACCCGTTATCAGTGAGAAATCTACGCTGATTGCGGAACACAATCAGGTAACCTTCCGTGTTGCGATTGACGCTGATAAGTCGCAAATCAAGCAGGCTGTTGAAGGTCTGTTTGGCGTGACAGTGTTGAAAGTTAATACCATTCGCCAAAAGGGAAAAGTTAAGCGTTTTCGTGGCATGCTTGGTCAGCGTAGCGACACGAAGAAGGCAATAGTGACTTTGGCAGATGGCGACTCTATCGATCTCGCGGCCGGGCTCTAGGTCGGGCGAGGAGTAGGAAACTATGGCGTTAAAGCAATATAAACCAACCTCCGCAGGTCGTCGCGGTTTAGTCCTTGTAGACAGGTCCCAGCTCTGGAAGGGGCGTCCTGTTAAGGAGCTCACCGAAGGTTTGCAAAAAACAGGTGGCCGTAATAATCACGGCCACATTACCTCACGGCACCGTGGTGGCGGCCATAAACGTCGTTACAGGTTCATTGATTTTAAACGCATCAAGGACGGTGTATCAGCTGTTGTTGAGCGTCTTGAATATGATCCCAACCGGACTGCATTTATTGCTTTACTTAAGTACGATGATGGCGAGTTGGCTTATATCCTTGCTCCTCAGCGGCTTAATGTTGGCGATGTAGTTATGTCTGGTCAGGATGCAGACATTAAGCCTGGTCACGCAATGAAGCTGCGTTACATCCCAGTTGGTACAATTGTTCATAATGTTGAGCTAAAGCCTGGCAAAGGCGGACAAATGGCCCGTTCGGCTGGAGCATATGTGCAACTTGTTGGGCGTGATGCGGGGCAGGCTCTACTCAGACTGCCCTCTGGCGAAGTGCGGATGGTTAGCCAGGAATGCATCGCTACAGTTGGAGCCGTTTCAAACCAAGATAATTCTAACCAAACCTTCGCAAAGGCTGGTCGGAATCGTTGGAGAGGCAAGCGCCCCCATGTGCGTGGCGTTGTGATGAACCCAGTTGATCACCCTCATGGTGGTGGTGAAGGCCGCACATCTGGTGGACGCCATCCTGTCACTCCTTGGGGCAAGCCCACCAAAGGTCATAGAACACGTAAAAAGAAGCCGTCTGACTCACAAATTGTGCGTCGCCGGTACGGGAAGGGTTAAGCAATGGCACGTTCCGTTTGGAAGGGCCCTTTTGTTGATGGCTATCTGCTTAAAAAAGCTGATGCTGTTCGCGAAAGTGGACGTAACGACGTGATCCGTACTTGGTCGCGGAGATCGACAATATTACCGCAATTTGTTGGGCTTACATTTGCAGTCCACAACGGCCAAAAGTTCATTCCTGTTTCGGTAAACGAAAACATGGTTGGGCATAAGTTTGGGGAGTTTTCACCAACCCGGACTTATTACGGACATGCTGCTGATAAAAAGGCGAGAAGAGGCTAATGAGTAAAAAGCCAAATGCTCCACGCGTAGCTGAAAACGAAGCTCGTGCTTTTGTTAAGCACCTGCGTGTGAGCCCTCGGAAGTTAAATCTCGTGGCTCAAATGATCCGCGGGATGGCGGCAGAAGACGCCCTCGTTGCGCTTAGCTTCTCTCGTAAGCGCATATCAAATGACGTGAAAAAGGCCCTGTCTAGCGCAATCGCTAATGCCGAAAACAACCACCAGCTTGATGTCGACCGGCTGATTGTGGCGGAAGCCTCTGTGGGTAAGCAGATGATGATCAAACGCATCAGGGCACGTGCGCGCGGCCGCGCCGCGCGGGTAGAGAAGCCCTTCAGCAATTTAACCATTGTTGTGCGGGAAGTTGAAGAAGTCGAGGAGGCCGCGTAATGGGGCATAAAGTTAATCCAGTTGGTCTCCGTGTCGGCGTCAATAGGACCTGGGAGTCACGTTGGTACGCAGGCAAAGAATTTGGCAACACACTGCATGATGACCTAGCTATTCGTGAGTACGTGCACAGTCGCCTCGCGCAAGCCGGGATTTCGCGTATCCTCATTGAACGTCCGGCCAAAAAACCACGGGTTACTATCTATTCAGCCCGACCTGGTGTTGTGATTGGTCGAAAAGGCGCGGATATTGATAAGTTACGCCTCGACCTGAACAAAATTACCAACTCTGACGTATCTCTAAATATCGTTGAAGTTCGTAAGCCTGAAATTGATGCTCAGCTGGTTTCTGAAAATGTTGCGCAACAGTTAGAGCGCAGGGTCTCTTTCCGGCGTGCTATGAAACGGGCAGTGCAATCTTCCATGCGCCTTGGGGCTTTGGGTATTCGCTTGAATGTCGCTGGGCGCTTAGGAGGCGCCGAAATAGCGCGTACCGAGTGGTACCGCGAAGGGCGGGTTCCACTACATACCCTCCGCGCCGACATCGACTATGGATTTTCCGAGGCTAAGACCACGTATGGCATTTGTGGTGTGAAGTGTTGGATCTTCAAGGGTGAAGTGCTCGGGCATGACCCGATGGCACGTGATAAACGACTGGCAGAACAGCAGCCCTCTTCGGGTAACAGCCGTTCCGGTCAGCAAGACCGTTAAGTTCGGAGAAGTACGCTAATGCTAAGTCCAAAACGTACTAAATACCGGAAAGCCCATAAGGGCCGCATCCACGGCAATGCCAAGGGTGGAACTGATCTCAATTTTGGGTCTGTGGGCCTGAAGGCCATGCAGCCAGGTCGGATCACCGCCCGTCAAATTGAGGCAGCTCGTCGTGCTATGACGCGGCACATTCGCAGGCAGGGCAAGGTATGGATAAGAATTTTTCCAGATGTGCCGGTCTCTACTAAGCCAGCGGAAGTTCGCATGGGTAAGGGTAAGGGTTCTCCAGAGTACTGGATGTGCCGTGTTAAACCAGGGCGTATTATGTTTGAGATGGAAGGTGTTCCTTCGGACATAGCCCGGGTGGCGTTTGAGCTCGCGGCTGCAAAGCTTCCCATCTCAACGCGTGTGGTTACGCGGCTTGGTCAAGAAGGTTAAGTAGATGAAAGCAATAGACACCCGCGCCAAGTCTGGTGACGAACTCAAGGAAAGTTTGGCTAACCTGAAAAAGGAAGCGCTTAACCTGCGCTTTCAACAGGCTTCTGGTCAGTTGGAAAATACAGCACGTCGCAAAACGGTGCGTCGTGATATCGCTCGAATTCTTACGGTGCTCGAAGAGCGTCGTAGGTCACAGGGCTAGGAGGCAAGGGCAAGATGCCGAAGCGTATTTTGAAGGGCGTTGTGGTCAGCGATAAGATGGATAAATCCATCGTCGTTCGCGTTGAACGTCGTGTTCGTCACAAGGCCTACGGTAAGTTCATTACCCGGTCCAAGAAATTTATGGCACACGATGAAACCAACGAATTTAAGACAGGTGATCAGGTGGAAATCATCGAAAGCCGTCCACTCTCTGCGCGGAAGCGCTGGTCTGCTGTAAGTCAGCAGTCGCCTGCAGGAGAGTGATAAATGATCCAGGTTGAATCCAATTTAGACGTGGCCGATAACTCTGGCGCCAAGCGTGTTCAATGCATACGAGTGCTGGGTGGCACCGGGCGTCGGTATGCCAGTGTCGGTGACATAATTATTGTTTCAGTGAAAGACGCAATCCCCCGCGGTCGCGTGAAAAAGGGTGAAGTGCACAAGGCAGTAGTTGTGCGTACAGCCAAAGAGGTACGCAGGGAAGACGGCACTTCAATTCGTTTTGATAGAAATGCTGCAGTCCTGATTAACAATTCACAAGAGCCGATTGGGACACGTATTTTTGGGCCGGTTGTTCGCGAATTGCGCGCACGTCGTTTCATGAAAATCATCTCACTCGCTCCTGAAGTGCTATAGGAGGTCGGTTCTGATGCAGCGCATTCGTAAAGGCGACCAAGTCGCAGTTCTAGCGGGTCGAGACAAAGGCAAGCGTGGCGAAGTTCTACGTGTTATCCCAGCTGATAGCCGCGTGGTCGTTCAGGGCGTAAATGTCGTAAAACGGCATCGTAAGCCAACCCAGATGTCCGCTGGCGGAATTGAAGAGATTGAAGCGCCAATTCATGTATCAAATGTGGCGCATATTGACCCAGATTCTGACAAACCCACTCGTGTCGGTTTTAAGACTTTGGAGGACGGCAAGAAGGTCCGTTTCTCCAAGCGTTCCGGCGATGTTCTTGATCGGTAGGCAACAATGGCGAGATTAAAAAGTCATTACTTAGACGTTGTGCGTCCGGCATTGCTGGAAAAGTTCCAGTATGCAAACGCCATGCAGGCGCCGAAGTTGGACAAGGTAGTTATCAATATAGGTGTTGGAGAGGCTGTATCCGATTCTAAAAAAATCGATGCAGCAGTTCAGGACCTCACTCTGATCTCCGGCCAAAAACCAGTGATCACGAAAGCAAAGAAGTCCATTGCGACCTTCAAACTTCGTGAGGGGATGGCCGTTGGTTGTAAAGTAACATTAAGGCGTGATCGGATGTTCGAATTCGTTGACCGTCTTGTTAATATTGCTCTCCCACGCGTACGAGATTTCCGCGGCTTGAACGGTAAGGCGTTCGATGGACGTGGCAATTACGCTATGGGCTTAAAAGAGCAACTCGTATTCCCGGAAATCGAATATGACAAGATTGATGAAATCCGGGGCATGGACATCATCATCTGCACGACGGCGAATACCGATGAGGAAGCTAAAGAACTTCTTCGCGGTTTTAACTTCCCGTTCGTCAACTGAGGAGATTGGGCCATGGCAAAAATTGGCACGATTGAAACCAATGAGCGTCGCCGGAAGCTGACAGATCGTTATGCTGCAAAGCGTGCAGAGCTCAAGGCTATTGTGAACGATAAGACACTTCCTGCTGAAGAGCGTTTTGTTGCTACCCTCGCGTTAGCTGAATTGCCCCGCAATTCTTCAAAGACACGCGTGCGCAACAGGTGTCGTGTAACGGGACGTCCACGCGGATATTACCGCAAGTTCCAAATTTCCCGCATCGCACTTAGGGATCTGGCCTCTGCGGCAATGATCCCTGGCGTTGTTAAGTCTAGTTGGTGAGGGCCCACTAATGTCGATGAGCGATCCTCTTGGGGATATGTTAACCCGCATTCGTAATGGGCAGCGCGCAGGACATGCTACGGTATCGTCTCCTGCATCAAAGCTCAGAGCTAATGTGTTAGACGTTCTGAAGCGCGAAGGCTATATCCGCGATTACTCTCTCAAGGGTAATGATGGCGGCCAAGGCGAAATCGCGATAGAGCTAAAATACTATGAGGGCGAGGCTGTAATCCGCACAATTCAGCGTGTGTCTAAGCCTGGACGCCGAGTTTACTCCAAAATTGGTGATTTAAAGCCAGTACGTAATGGCTTGGGCATCGCCATTCTATCGACCCCGTCGGGTGTCCTATCGGATCACGAAGCACGCCAACGAAATGTTGGTGGCGAAGTGCTCTGCCAGGTCTTCTAGAGCTGACGGAAAGAGGAACAGTCATATGTCGCGAGTGGGCAAAAACCCAATTGAAATACCCTCTGGGACGACTGTAAAAGTCGAGGGGCAGACCATTACAGCCAAAGGTAAGCTTGGCGAACGCCATCTTGAGCTAGTCGAAACTATTAGTGCAGAGGTGGACGGTAGTCAGCTTCTTGTTAATCCAAAGCAAAATCCAGATAGGCACAGAATGATGTGGGGCACCATGCGTAGTCTTGCACAGGGTCTTGTGACCGGCGTATCCGAAGGGTTTACCCGTAATCTCGAAATCAACGGCGTTGGTTATCGAGCACAGGTTGAGGGTAAGAACCTCAAGCTACAGCTAGGGTTTAGCCATGATGTCGTTTATCCCATTCCAGACGGGATTGACATTAAGTGCGAGCGGCCAACCGCGATAGCAATCTCTGGTGCAGATAAGCAGCGAGTTGGACAGATCGCTTCCGAAATTCGTTCCTTCCGTCCGCCTGAGCCTTACAAAGGTAAGGGTGTGAAGTACGCCGAGGAATTCATCTTCCGTAAGGAAGGCAAGAAGAAGTAACAGGAACCCAAGGGCTATGTTTACTACAAAACAGCGTTTTGACCGTAGAGTACGGCGCACACGATCGGCGCTCAGGAAAAAGTCACGTGGACGTCTTAGACTGTCTGTGTTTCGCTCTGGACGCCATATCTATGCTCAAGTAATCGACGACACAAAAGGTGCAACTTTGGCTGCCGCTTCGACGGTGGAAAAAGATCTTCGTGCAAAAAGTGGCGCCGGCGTAGAAGCGGCCACGGAAATAGGTCGTCTAGTGGCAGAAAGAGCAAAGGCCGCAGGTGTGGACGAGGTGGTGTTCGACAGGGGCGCCTATAAATTTCATGGTCGCGTTAAAGCGCTGGCCGAAGCCGCCCGCGAAGGCGGGCTGAAGTTCTAGGGTAGGGCAGCATTATGGCAAGAGGACCAAGGGGCGAACGCGCTCGAGATCGCGAAGAGTCGGACATCATTGAAAAGTTGGTGTCGATCAACCGCGTTGCTAAGGTTGTTAAGGGTGGCCGTAGGTTCGGCTTTTCTGCCCTTGTGGTGACAGGAGATGGAGCTGGGCGAGTTGGGTTTGGTTCCGGGAAGGCGAAAGAGGTCCCGGAGGCAATTCGCAAGGCTACTGAGCAGGCCAAGCGGAAAATGGTCCGCGTTGCGCTGCGCGAGGGGCGCACACTGCATCATGATGCCACTGGTGAGTATGGTGCAGGTAAAGTGGTCGTTCGCGCTGCTCCTCCAGGTACCGGTGTTATTGCTGGTGGACCAACACGTGCCGTTTTTGAGGCACTCGGGGTGCAAGACGTTGTGGCCAAATCAATTGGTTCGTCCAATCCTTACAACATGGTGAAAGCCGCGTTCGAGGCACTTGCAAACACCCAGTCGCCTCGTCAGGTGGCGGCAAGAAGGGGGCTTAAAGTGCCTGAAGTTCTTGGCCGTCGAGGGTCAAAAGCTGACGCCGCGGACGCCGCGTCTTCTGCGGAGTGATAAGGTATGGCTAGCAAGAAAAAAAATACATTGCGCGTTCGGCAAACCGGAAGCCCTATCCGGCGTGTCGAAAGTCAACGTGCCACACTGCGTGGACTAGGCCTAAATAAAATCGGCCGCGTACGCGAGTTGGAGGATACCCCATCAGTTCGTGGTATGATCCGCAAAGTGTCTCACATGGTTGAGATTGTAGAAGGTTAGTAGTTCGCCTTACTTGCAGCGTTTGCAGGGGGATGCAAGCCCCCGCGAAAGTAAATTGGAAGAGGAATGGCCCTATGAGGCTTGAAGATATTCGTGACAATCCTGGTGCCTCGAAACCCAAAAAGCGTGTTGGCAGAGGTATAGGGTCGGGTGTCGGTAAGACCTCTGGCCGCGGTGTTAAAGGTCAGAAGTCTAGGCGTGGTGTTGCCATCAAAGGCTTTGAGGGTGGCCAAATGCCTGTTTATCGGCGTTTGCCAAAGCGTGGTTTTACCTCTCCTAACAAGGTAGTCTACCAAATAGTCAACTTGACTGCCTTGGAGCGTGCCGTAGAGGCTGGAAAGCTCAAGTCAGGTCAGCCGGTGGACCGCGATGCTTTAGTGGCGGCTGGGCTAGTACGCGCCAATGGTACTCCAGTTCGTATTCTTGGTAAGGGAACCATTAAGGCTTCTTTGAATCTCAACGTTCATAGTGCTTCTTCGGCTGCAAAGGCAGCTGTTGAGGCTGCAGGTGGAACTATCGTCGTTGCTGCTGCAGCAGAAGAGGCAAACTCCTAATGGCTTCAGCAGCCGAAAGGTTGGCCGCCAACGTCAATTTTTCGGCGTTTGGTAAAGCTACAGAGCTTAAACAGAGGATATGGTTTACTCTTGGGGCTCTGATTGTTTATCGCCTCGGAACCTACTTACCCATACCGGGTGTTGATTCGGCTGTTCTCGCTGAGGTGTTTAATTCAGCAGGTGGAGCTGGCGTCCTTGGCATGTTTGACATGTTTGCCGGCGGCGCTCTTGGCCGTATGTCAATATTCGCCCTCAACATCATGCCGTACATTTCGGCTTCAATTATCGTACAGCTACTGACCGCAGTTTTACCTTCCTTCGAGCAGATGAAGAAGGATGGAGAGGCAGGTCGAAAGAAGTTGAATCAATATACGAGGTTTGGGACCGTAGCTTTGGCAGCGGCGCAGGCAATTGGGCTCGCGAGTGGTGTATCCAGCTTTAGTGGGCCGAATGGGCCTGCAGTAGCTGATCCAGGGGCTATTTTCTATATTTCCACAGTTGTTACCATTGTTGGTGGTACAATGTTCTTAATGTGGCTTGGTGAGCAGGTTACAGCCCGCGGGGTGGGCAACGGGATTTCGCTTATTATCTTTGCGGGTATCGTCGCAAATTTGCCTCAAGCACTCGCACAGGTCTTTGAGTTAAGCAGAACCGGCGCGATGTCCGCAGCCTTCCTTATCCTTTTATTGGCTTTGGCCATTGGGGTAATTGTGTTTGTTGTTTTTGTTGAGCGGGCCCAACGGCGCTTAATCGTTCAATACCCGAAAAGGCAAGCGGGAAATGGTATGGTCGGTGGTGAAAGTAGTCATCTACCCCTCAAGCTTAATACAGCTGGCGTTATCCCGCCAATTTTTGCGAGCTCCCTATTATTGCTCCCTGCTACTTTTCAGAGCCTAGGGGCGAACGAAAATCTTCCAGATTGGCTTCAGTTTGTTCTCGCATATATGGCTCCTGGTCAGCCGATCTACCTGCTGCTGTATCTTTCCATGATTGTTTTCTTCTGTTTTTTCTACACATCAATTGTATTCAATCCCGAGGAAACAGCTGATAATCTACGGAAAAATGGTGGGTTTATCCCGGGGATCCGTCCGGGTAAAAACACTGCTTTGCACCTCGAGTATGTGCTGGAAAGATTGACGGTAGCTGGTGCTGCGTACTTGGCGTTGGTTTGTCTGCTGCCTGAAATCCTTCGTTCTCAATATGCGGTGCCGTTTTATTTTGGTGGAACAAGTTTATTGATCGTTGTTAGCGTGACGATGGATACGGTCGCTCAAATACAGAGTCATCTGATAGCCCATCAATACGAAGGCCTTATCAAGCGACAGAAATTGAGGGGCCGCCGTCGATGAACATTATTCTTTTAGGCCCTCCAGGCGCGGGTAAGGGTACCCAGTCTGATTTATTAGTAAATGGACGAGGTTTGGTTCAGCTATCTACGGGAGATATGCTCCGGGCGGCTGTGGCAGCCAAATCTGAGGTGGGCATTCGCGCGAAGGCTATCATGGATCGTGGGGATCTGGTTTCTGATGATGTCGTAATCGATATTATCTCTGACCGCCTTGATGATGATGATACCAAAGCGGGTGTGATTTTTGATGGATTTCCTCGCACTGTTGCGCAAGCGGAGGCTCTAGACAAACTGCTTTCAAGTAAAGGTTTAAGCCTTGATGCAGTTATCGAGCTTTCAGTCGACGAAGACGCGTTGGTGTCTCGTATCGTAAATCGTGCAGGCGAATCGAGTGATGCAAGAGCAGATGATAATGTAGAAATTCTGCGTAATCGGCTGGTTGTGTACAAGGAGCAGACGGCTCCAATCATCCCATATTACCGAGAGAAGGGTGCTTTAAAAACCGTAGACGGGATGGGAAGTGTTGAGGTCGTGGCCTCTGCTATTGCTTCCATCTTAGATGCGGCATAAATGCATCATTCAGATTGGTGGAATGGATTGACGGAACGGGGCGAAGCCCTATAATCCCGCGCTTCCTAAAAGGTCCTAACAATAGGTTAGGTTCTCGGGAGAGCGGCATCAGGAGGACGGTAAAGTGGCGCGAATTGCTGGCGTCAATATCCCAACTAATAAGCGCGTTCATATCGCGCTTACGTATATTCATGGGATAGGCCCTAATAAAGCTCGTGAGATTTGCGAGAAGGTCGAGATCGAAGCCCATCGCCGCGTTAATGACTTGACGGAACAAGAAGTCATAAACATTCGCGAGACGATTGACCAAGATCACATGGTCGAAGGTGACCTTCGTCGCGAAGTCGCGATGAATATTAAGAGACTTATGGATCTGGGGTGTTATCGCGGTTTACGCCATCGGCGTAACTTGCCAGTGCGAGGACAGCGGACACACACAAATGCTCGCACTCGCAAGGGTAAAGCACGAGCAATACCTGGTAAAAAGAAATAATCCCCTGTTTTTAGGGTTAGAAGGAGTTACCCATGGCGAAAGGCGCGGCATCGACGCGCGTCCGTAGGCGCGAACGCAAGAACATCACATCTGGCGTCGCCCACGTGAACGCGTCTTTTAACAACACCATGATCACCATCACCGATGTCCAAGGCAATGCTATTGCATGGTCCTCTGCCGGTGCTCAGGGGTTTAAGGGCAGCCGGAAGTCAACTCCTTTTGCGGCGCAGGTCGCAGCAGAAGATTGCGCTCGGAAGGCAATGGAGCACGGTGTTAAAAACCTTGATGTAGAGGTCAAGGGACCAGGTTCGGGGCGTGAATCAGCGCTCCGTGCACTCCAGGCCGCTGGCTTCCAGATAGCAGCAATCCGAGATGTTTCTCCTATACCGCATAACGGATGCCGGCCAAGGAAACGTCGTCGGGTTTAATTTTGCGGGACGGCAAAACAAGTCGTTCTGTGTTAATCGAGTTCCTAAGGTACTCTAGTTTTTAATTTTACAGCCGGTCAGGGGCCAACAAATCTCATGCAGAATAACTGGCAAGCCTTGATTAAGCCCAGCCAGCTCGATATCGAGCCAAAGGGTGATCCAAGCCGCAGCGCAACCGTAGTAGCTGAACCCCTTGAGCGTGGGTTTGGTGTTACTTTGGGAAATGGCCTGCGTCGTGTACTACTTTCCTCGCTTCAGGGAGCTGCGGTCACATCGGTAAAAATCGATGGAGTGCTGCACGAATTTTCTTCGATCCCCGGTGTGCGAGAAGATGTTGTAGATATCGTCTTAAATATAAAGTCCATGGGATTGCGCATGGATTCCGAAGGCCCAAAGCGTATCACACTTGAGGCCAAAGGCCCGGGTGTGGCTACGGCAGGCCAGATTGAAACAGGTCCAGATATTGAAGTTATGGATCCAGACTTGGTCATATGCACCCTTGACGATGGCGCTTCCATTCATATGGAAATGACTGTTGATACGGGCAGGGGATATGTGCCGGCTGCGCAAAACAGAGGCGAAGATGCGCCGATTGGTGTTATTCCAGTTGATGCAATCTTCAGTCCAGTCCGTCAAGTGTCCTACCGTATAGAAGATACTCGTGTTGGACAGGTGACCGACTACGACAAACTCGCTTTGCATGTTGAAACGAATGGTTCGGTAACGCCAGAGGATGCAGTAGCATTCGCTGCACGCATATTACAGGACCAATTGCAGCTATTCATCAATTTTGAAGAACCAAAGCCAGCTGTCGAAGAAGATGCGGTACCTGAGCTGCCGTTCAATAAGAACCTTCTGCGCCGCGTAGAAGAACTTGAGCTCAGTGTAAGGTCTGCTAATTGCCTTAAAAATGATAATATCATTTATATTGGCGACCTCGTTCAAAAGTCCGAGGGCGAGATGTTGAGGACGCCGAATTTTGGCCGTAAATCCCTCAACGAGATCAAGCATGTTCTAGAGCAGATGGATCTTCATTTGGGGCTTGATATTCCTAACTGGCCTCCAGAAAACATCGACGATCTTGCACGACGTCTTGAAGAGCCGTTCTAAGCTGCCGGTCAGAAGGCAAAAAGGAAAGTTAAATGCGTCATCGTAAGGGGCCAGCAAAGTTAGGCCGAACCTCAACCCACCGTCAGGCAATGCTCGCAAACATGGCTGCAGCCCTTGTTAAACATGAGCAAATCGTGACAACTCTTCCAAAGGCAAAGGCATTGCGCCCAGTCGTGGAGAAGCTGATTACTCTTGCTAAAAAAGGTGACCTCTCTTCTCGTCGCCTTGCTATTGCGCGCCTTCGCGACGAAGCAATGGTTCGTAAGCTCTTCTCTACCCTTGCCGAGCGTTACAACGAACGCCCCGGTGGGTACACAAGAGTGTTGAAGGCAGGTTTCCGATATGGCGATGATGCCCCGATGGCAGTCATCGAGCTGGTAGACAGGGACCCAGAAGCCAAAGGTCTTGATTCTGGGCCAACCAGTGACGAAGTTGAGGAAGAAGTAGCAGCCTAATTAACTTCACAATACTTATGATTGAAGAGGCTATCAGACATTTGCCTGGTGGCCTCTTTTTTTGGCGTATCTTAGTCCAATCGGTTTATGAAAAGACTAGCCCAACCCGTTGGCTTAGTTCATTGAGAATTTAGGATCGCTTATCTCCGTGTTGCTTTGATTATTCGGAGACTAACATTTCTTTGATAGGCCCACCTTCGCTATTTTGATTTAATTTTTCCCAAAGCCATCCGATCATTGGCTCCGCGTTTTCAATCAACTGATATGGTGGATTGATGATAACTAGATCACTTCCCTGAGCTCTTTTGGGCTTATAGCTTTTGTGTAGTTTAAGTCCGAGTTTAATGGTTTCGGGTGGCGAAAGTGCAATAAAGCCGGCATCAAAGGCATCCATAGCATCGTCATCCAGGATAGGGCGCCAAACAGCTATGGTTCCTGTTCTAAACCGTCGTAGAGCATTTTTGACTGCCTGTAAGATCCTTTGAAATTCATCAGGCTGATCAAAACTTGCGTCGATAAAAATGAGGCCTCGTTTTTCAATAGGAGGCAATTTTGCTTTCACGGCGTGAAAGCCGTTTCCTGCAATTATCTCTGTTTTATGGGCCATAGATAAATTGGCCTTAAGTTGGCTTTGATCCTGTTTATTTAGTTCAGCCACGGCTAGACGATCTTGCGGTCTCAATAACTTCCTAATTAGGAGTGGTGATCCTGGATACCATCTAAGGTCGCTTTGATTAAAAGAACTAACCGTATCTACATAGTGAGAAAGGCTTTCGGGTATATTGGGTTCTCCCCAGATACGGCCAATGCCTGCACTCCACTCTTTTGTTTTGTTGGCCCGAGCATCGTTTAAGTCATAGAGGCCAGCGCCTCCGTGTGTATCTAATACAAACAATGGTTTGTCTTTGCGCGTCAGCGCTAAGATCAGAAGTGTAAGAATCGAATGCTTCAATACATCCGCGGGTCCACCGGCGTGGAATTGATGCCTGTATGACAGCATAATCGTCTCAAAAACTAACTATAAGTTATTCACTAATATTGGTTTTAAGGCATTGCCTTGATTGATTGCTTCGAAGCCATCAACAGCATCAGACATTGGTAGTACAGGATTTGCTAAAGCTGTCAGGTCTACCTTGCGTTCCTCCAAAAGACTGACACCTAAGTCCCAGTCTTGCCAAAGTCTGCGGCCATGGACTCCATATATCGAAGTTCCTGTACGCAATAGAGTATTTATATCAAGTTTATGGGCCTCTGCAGGACCTGCGACAAGCCGAAGGTCAGCCATTCGCTCTAACGAAGCAATAACGGCATCAAGACCTTCTGCAACTCCTGAGTATTCAATGCCTACTTCAACACCATAGCCCCCTGTCATTGCTTTTGCTGCACTGGGTACATCATTGGCTGAGGGATCAACAATTTCATCGGCGCCGAAATCCTTTGCTAACGCTAATCGCAAAGGGTTTGGGTCAGCTGCCAGAATCTTTCGAGCACCCAGCACCTTTGCTACAGCAACAGTCATAAGGCCAATTGGTCCACAACCATTAACAAGAACAGTTTTGCCTGCAGTGCCGCGCTGACTCATGCATGCATGAACGGCAATACCAAAAGGCTCAATCATTGCAGCTGTATTGTCATCAAGCGTTTTCGGAATCTTACGAACAATTTGAGATGGTACTGCAACAGTCTCAGCAAACCCTCCGTCTATAGATATTCCTGGGTAACCTAAATGCTCGCAGAGGTGCGCATCTCCGCGTCTGCAGTAGTGGCAGTATCCGCAAAATATATGGGATTCCAGGCTAACGCGATCGCCGACTTCGAGCCCTGCTACAGCTTTTCCAACTTTTTTGATTGTACCTGTTGCCTCGTGTCCTAAAATCCGCGGAATTTCAATGCGAGATTGCATCCTCGGTGCCCAATTAAAGATTGCCATATCAGTCCCACAAATGCCTGCCGCTGCAATCTCAATTAGCACCTCGTCTTGGTTGGGCTCAGGGGTTGGGGCATCTATTACGCCGACACATGCCTTTGCCTGTTTTAGCTTTGCTACCGCAAGCATAGACTTTGATTCCGAGAAAAACTCATCCACTTTTCCGCTATATATAAAACCCTAGTTTCAATGGGTATTAACCAAGACCGTAGGGGGCTCCCCAACGACGAATGCCATTCAGAGTATCTCCTTCAGGTCTATACTCACATCCTATCCAGCCGTCGTAACCAAGCTTATCGAGCAAGGCAAAGACATAGGGATAATTTATCTCACCTATATCTGGCTCGTGCCTCTCAGGAACACCAGCAATCTGTATATGACCAACATTGGGACCAATGTACTGTTGTGCTCGCATGGCAAGGTCGCCTTCCATGATTTGCACATGATAAAAATCCATCTGAACCTTAACGTTTGTCCTTTTTACGTTGCTAAGAATATCGTGAGCATCTTGCTGGTAATTTATAAAATATCCAGGCACGTCACGCGTATTTATGGGTTCTATAAGTGCCATTCGACCAGAAGAAGCAAGTTTATCTCCAGCTTTTGTTAGGTTTGAGATGTACGTAGCTCTTGCTTCTGCTAGATCCATATTCTCTGTGACAAGGCCAGCCATACAGTGAAGTCTGTTGCAACCTAAAGCCTCGGCATAAAACATGGCTTTATTCAGCGCTTCATCAAAGTCGTTTTGTCTGCCCGGCATTGCTGCAAAGCCTCGCTCACCCTTTGTCCAGTCTCCTGGTGGAAGATTAAATAAGGCAACTTCTACACCCGCATCCCTTGCAGCTTTTGCTACTTCTTCTGCCGGATGATCGTAGGGGAAAAGGAATTCAACCCCCTTGAAACCAGCACTCGCAGCAGCGGAAAAACGGTCAAGAAAGGGCAAGTCTTGAAACATCATTGACAAATTTGCAGCAAATTTTGGCATAGAAATAATAGTCCTGAAGTGGTCACTGATATTCTTATAGCGCCTTATAGCGCAGTCACGCGGTACTTATCACAGATTTTTATGTAGATATTTTACACTCTTGCAAACCATTTGGCCTTTCCAAATTCCAGGATCAAAAATTAATTTGAAGGGATTGCTATCTAGAAATTTGTTTTTCAGTATCGGTCTTCGTGGTTATCAGTTTTCAATGCTTAGGGGCCCCCAATGCTTAAAGTAGATGCTGCAACTGTTGAAATTCGCAACAGTGCTTGCCCTCACGACTGCCCTTCAACTTGTGCGCTTGAGGTCGAGCGTCTAAATGACCAAACCATTGGCCGAATTCGAGGATCCAAAGCAAATACTTATACGGACGGAGTAATTTGCGCTAAAGTTGCCAGGTACGCTGAAAGAGCCCACCATCCAGATCGCTTGCTCCGGCCGTTATTTAGAACTGGCCCAAAAGGTTCAAAACAGTTTCGAGAAATTAGCTGGGAAGAGGCGTTAGACCGAGTCACGGAGCGATTTTTAGACATTGAGCATGTTTCTGGGACCGAAGCGATTTGGCCTTATTATTATGCGGGCACTATGGGGCTTGTAATGCGCGATGGCATAAATCGTCTTCGCCATGCCAAGAAATATTCCGGACAATATTCCACAGTTTGCACAACTCTTGCTTTCACCGGTTTTATAGCTGGCACAGGCGCACTTCGTGGGGTGGATCCGCGAGAAATGGCCGATAGCGATCTAGTTGTGATCTGGGGAACAAACCCTGTTAATACACAGGTTAATGTGATGACCCATGCTGTTAAGGCCAGAAAGAGAGGTGGTCGCATAGCTGTTGTAGATGTTTATGAAAACAGCACAGCACAACAGGCGGATATTTTTGTTCGGGTAAACCCTGGAACAGACGCTGCACTCGCTTGTGCTGTGATGCATATTTTGTTTCGGGACGGTTATGCTGATTGGGATTACTTAGAAAAATACACAGATGCTCCGAAGGAATTAGAGGCACATTTGCAGTCTCGGGGGCCCGAGTGGGCAAGTCGCATCACGGGGGCGTCAGTTGAGAAGATTGAGGAATTTGCCAAGGCGATAGGAGACACACAAAAAACTTTCTTTCGCTTAGGCTATGGGTTCACGCGTCAAAGAAATGGTGCTGTTGCTATGCATGCGGCCAGTTGCATAGCGGCGGTTACTGGTGCTTGGAAGCATAAGGGAGGTGGAGCGTTTCATAACAATGGTGCGATTTTTGGCTGGGATAAGACGCTGATCGAGGGCTTGGATCTGCGTGATCCTAGTATTCGTGTTTTAGATCAAGCTCGTATAGGCCATGTTCTCACTGGTGATGCGGACGCTTTGAAAGGTGGGGGGCCTGTTCAAGGCCTTTTTATCCAAAATACCAATCCTATGATGATAGCCCCGGAGCATTTGACGGTTAAGCGAGGCTTTGCTCGAGATGATTTATTCACTGTCGTTCACGAGCAATTCCTTACTGAAACGGCAGCTATGGCGGATATTGTTCTGCCCGCAACTATGTTTACAGAGCACGATGATTTTTATCAGGGTGGTGGACATCAACACATTTTGCACGGTTTGCAAATTGTTGACCCCCCTGGCGAATGTCGGTCCAATCATCAGGTTATTTGCGAATTAGCAAAGCGATTAGGGGCGAAGCACCCTGGTTTTGAGATGACGCCAAAGCAAATAATTGAAGCAACGCTTCAAGCTTCTGGCAGGAATGGACTTGATGAATTAGCTCGAGAGAATTGGTTTGATGTACAGCCGGCGTTCGATCAAGCGCATTATATTGATGGATTTGCTCATCCGGATGGGAGATTTCACTTCCAAGCGAATTGGAGTGAGCCATCTCCAAAGGGCTTTGGGCATCATGCCCCTGAAAACATGCCAAAACTCCCCGATCATTGGGACGTTATAGACAAAACAACCTCTGATAAACCGTTTCGAATGGCAACCAGTCCAGCACGAGGGTTCCTAAACTCAAGTTTTACTGAAACTCAGAGTTCTAGAAAAAGAGAAGGCAGACCTTCGGTAATGATGAGTTCAGCAGATGCAGCCAAGTTAGATTTGGTTGATGGTCAGCGGGTTTCTATTGGTAATGATCGTGCAGACACTATCCTGCATTTAAAAGTTACAGACGTTGCGAACCCGGGTGTGGTGATTGTGGAATCAATTTGGCCAAATTCAGATTTTGAAACAGGTATTGGAATAAATGCGCTAACCTCTGCTGAGCCAGGTAGTCCTGTTGGTGGAGCGGTATACCACGACACTGCAGTTTGGGTGCGCCCAGTAGATTAAAGTAGCATTAAACTCTTAGTACAAAATTCCAAAGATTTCTGATGAGGTGGTTTACTTTTTTAGGGTTACATGCCCGCTCTCAGTAGTCTGCCAGGAAGAGCGTCTGTGGGCTGCCCCTCACGCCAAACTGGCTGACCTTTCAGCATTGTAACCTTAAACCCATTGGACTGCTGCATGATGCGTTTGCCACCAGCGGGCAGATCATAAACCACTTCTGGACGCTTTAGGTTCAGAGAATCATAGTCAATTATATTTATGTCTGCCTGCATTCCCGTTTGGATAAGCCCGCGATCTTGAAGGCCTATTGCTGCAGCGTTCGCAAAAGTCAGTCGCCGCACCATTGCTTCTATTGGTTGCTTTGGTCCTCGCTGCCTGTCGCGTGTCCAGTGGGTAAGAGTGTGCGCCATATCAGTTGCATCGCACATTATGCCAACATGAGCTCCGCCATCCCCTAGGCCAATCAAGGTGTTTGGATGGCCTAACATTTCAAATACAGCCGACATGCTTCCGTCGCTATAATTAGTCATAGGATGATACAGGATGCCCCTGCCTTCATTTTGCAACATGATGTCATAGGCAATGGAAGCGGGATCTTTTTTAAGACGGCGCGCTATAGCTCCTACGCTGGTGTTTGGCTCAGGCTCGTAGTCTGGTTTATCCCCGAATTCGAAAAGCCAGTCCCAATCACGCAGACGCTTCTGCTGCTCCGGGGAGCCCCCTGGTTCCGCAAGGATACGCGCACGAAAGCTAGGGTTGCGGAGTATTTTAAGCCGATTTTCTAAGTTGAGAGGAGCTAATTCTTGCCAGCTTGGACATCCGAGAAACGGATTTTCTGATAGTTCAAACCCCATCAAGGTGCTAGTTGGTCGCCCCCGCACCTGGCCGGTAATTTTCAAACCATCTGCATTAGCGTTTTCAATTCTAGTTAGAAGATCACGCCATTGATTAGGAAAAGAGTTCTTTTGTAATAGGGTCAAAGTCACTGGAAGGCCTGAGCGTCGTGCAAGACGGGTGAGAAGGCCAAATTCTTCGTCGATCTGAGTGCCATAATCGCCAACCCATTGAAGCCATCCATGACCAACTTGACGCGCAGCGTCAACAATTGCCGTGAGTTCCGCTTCAGCTGCCCCATACGATGGAATAGGTTCACCCTCAGCTGTTCGGTGCTGCAGGAGTCTCGAGGTGGAAAAACCAAAAGCCCCGGAGCTTAGTGCCTCTGCGGTAAGCTTTGCCATAGCTTCACAATCATCGGGCGTAGCATCTTCTCTTCGAGCCCCCCGCTCTCCCATGACAAAAACTCGTAAAGCTGCGTGTGGAACTTGGGTGCCAATGTCAACATCGTAACAACGGTGTGAGAGCGCATCTAGGTAATCTGGAAAGCTCGCCCAATTCCAAGGTAGGCCTTCCCTCATGACTACCTCTGGGATGTCCTCTACCCCCTCCATAAGAGAAATGAGCATGTCATGATGTTCTGGACGTACCGGAGCGAAGCCAACCCCACAGTTACCCATCAAAACAGTTGTGACACCATTGCAAGAAGAGGGTGTTAATCGGTTCGCCCAAGTTGCCTGAGCATCATAATGGGTATGAATATCAACAAAACCCGGAGTAACCAGAAGTCCGCGAGCGTCGATTTCTTCAAGGCCCGAGTCTATTACTTTTCCAATGTGCAGGATTTTTCCATCAGCGATCGCAATATCACTTTCGTACATAGGCGCGCCAGTTCCATCAGCAATGGTGCCACCACGCACTACAAGGTCGGGTTTGCCGCTCATGGGATTGATCCTTATTTCTGGGGAATGAAAGCAGCACGCGTGCCACCATCTACTGGAATAATGGTGCCTGTGACGTAAGCTGCATCTTCACTTAAGAGGAAGCGCATAACGCGAACTATGTCACGGGGCTCCGCTATACGCCCAAGTGGAGATGATCCAGATGGCCTCCAATTTCCTTGTTTGTTAGGGTCGCTTTGACTTGAAATCATCGGTGTATCTACAGTTCCGGGGGCGAGCGCATTAACTAAGATACCATCAGCTGCACATTCGGCCGCCAATATTTGTGTTAACTGGCTGACAGCGGCTTTTGATGCCGAGTAAGCACCGCTTTCAATTTTAGGTCGAATCGCGGAAATAGAACTCATCAAAATTATCCGACTAAGCTCGCCTGCACTCGCAGCTACTTTCAACATTGGAATTGCTTCACGGCATGCTAACCATAAACCTCGGACATTTACGTTCATCACAAGGTCAAAATCTTCTACTGCCATGTTGGCAAGTCGGCCTAGTTTAAGAACACCTGCAGAGCAAATTAAGCAATTTATTGTGCCAACAGTGCTCTGAATTGCTCCCATAGTTTTCTTTACAGCATCTGCATCACGAAGATCGCAGGCTAAAGGCCGAAAATTAGGAGAGGCAAGTTTGTCGGTCGCTACAGTGAGTTCTTTTTCCGAGACGTCCAATCCATAAATTGTCCAGCCCTTTTCAATTAAATCTCTAGCGGCTTCTAGTCCTATTCCTGACGCAACTCCTGTAATTATCGCTGTGTGAGGCATCGACTCGGTCTCCACGGTAAATGCAGAGGACTAGCAAAGCGTCACAGTTATAAAGTATCAAGGCCAAATAGTTTTGCAGCAATATTTGGAATGCTAGTTACGAAGAGCCAATAATGTTCTTCTAATGCAAAAATCAGCACCATACTGAAGAAAATCTGGTGGAGCCGATCGGGATCGAACCGACGACCTCGTCATTGCGAACGACGCGCTCTCCCAACTGAGCTACGGCCCCAAGCTGACTCAGCATTATTTTCTGAGTTAGCGACACGCAGCAGATACAGGTTAGGCCCTCGAGAAGTCAAGTAAGTAGCGGCTATTGTCTCAGAAAGACTAGACAAAACCCCATGTTAGGACGATATTCTGACTCGGATGATTGGCCGTGGGCGGACCCCTCGCCAACCCGGTCAGGTCCGGAAGGAAGCAGCCGTAACGAGTTTTTGGTTCGGGTCGCGTGCCAGTCGTCCACTCACTTTTTTCTGACCGTTTGGTTGGTTTATGTCAGATACAGTTCCTTACCGCGTTCTCGCTCGAAAATATCGACCAAGAGATTTTGATGATCTGATTGGTCAAGAGGCTATGGTTCGTACCCTGGGGAATGCATTTCAGCGAAATCGTATTGCCCAAGCCTATCTTCTGACTGGTGTGCGTGGAATTGGAAAGACAACAACAGCACGGATAATTGCCAGAGCATTAAATTGTATTGGACATGACGGTGAAGGTGGGCCAACGATCAAGCCTTGTGGTGAGTGTGTGCATTGCAAAGACATTATGGAGGACCGTGATGTCGATGTAGTGGAATTGGATGCCGCATCGAATAACAGTGTTGATAATGCGCGGGAAATTTCTGAAGCATCTCGATACCGGCCAGTATCAGCTAGATACAAAGTCTATATCCTTGATGAAGCTCATATGCTCACTAATCAGGCATTCAACGCGCTTTTAAAGACTCTCGAAGAACCGCCCCCCCATGTTAAGTTTATATTTGCAACGACAGAAGTACGTAGACTGCCAGTAACAGTTTTGTCGCGCTGTCAGCGCTTTGACCTTCGTCGAGTGTCTCCTGATCAACTCACGACCCATTTTTCAAAAATTGCTGAGGCCGAAGGTGCTGAGTTTGAGGAAGAAGCTGTTCGGATGATTGCCAGAGCTGCAGATGGATCAGTGCGCGATGGCCTATCATTATTGGATCAGGCGATAGCCTTAGGTGACTCAGGTCAGCCAATAAATGCTGAAGTGGTCCGAGAAATGTTGGGGCTAGCTGATCGGCTAGCTATTTATGAACTCTTAGATAGTGCAATGAAGGGTGACGCATCTTCGGTGCTATCCCAGTTTGGAGAAATGGTCTCAGTGGGAGCAGAACCTGCTGCTGTGCTTCATGATCTTATGGAAGCAATATACTGGACAACACGGCTTAGCGTTGACCCTAAGGGAGTTGATTTTGCGGGCTCTTCGGAAGCAGAGCAGGCGCGGGCATCAAAGTTGGCTGGTCAATTAACTGTCCCGATCTTAACTCGTGCATGGCAGCTTGTTTCGAAAGGGTACAGCGAAACTATGACCGCCGCATCACCCAGACTTGCTGGGGAGATGGCATTAATTCGTTTATGTTACGCTTCAAATCTACCAACTCCAGATGATTTAATCCGTCGGATAGAGAATTCCTCTGAAACTAAAGTTACACCATCATTTTCTCCATCGTCTAAGCGTGGAGGAGGGCCTAATATATCTGGTGGTTCACAAGCAGCAGCGCTAATCGCTGAGGCCCCGGAGGTGGAACCCATAAGTTCCCCAGCTCCAGCACAAAAGCCTACCGAACGACCTGTTGATGCTCACTTTCCTGATTTTGAGAGTTTGGTCGCATGGTTAACAAATAAAGGTGCGCCAAGAGCATTGACGCTATTGAGGCGATTACGCCTCGTTGCTTTTGAGCCCATGCGTATTGTGTATGAAACTCATGATGGCTTGCCAGATGATTTTCGCAAAAAATTACGTGAAGAGCTGGTTCGTGCAACTGGCCAGCTTTGGGTAGTTGAGGAAGCTAAAAGCGGTGGACAGCTAAGTACGGCTGATCTTGAAAAGGCGGCCGATGATAAAATTCGCTCACACCCTTTGGTTCAGGCTGCTTTAGCGACTTTCCCTGGTTCTGAACTCAAACTTGGAAGGCCAGCTACTTCGGAAGCCGATACAAATCTGTTTGTGCCCTCGACACGCGACGATGAAAATCCAGATGTTGTGTATGAAGATGATTTTACACTTGGAGAAGAGTGGGAGCCCGAGAATTGAAGCTCGCGAATATCATGAAGCAAGCCCAGCAAATGCAGGCCAAGATGTCCGAAATGCAGGAGAGTCTTTCGAATTATGAGGTCTCTGGTGAATCTGGGGCAGGCCTAGTTCAGGCTATGGTTTCTGGAAAAGGTGAGTTGAAATCAATTAAGATTTCACCGGAAGCTATGGATCCCAGTGATCCCACATTGCTTGAGGATCTGGTTATAGCTGCTGTTGCCGATGCTCGGAGTAAAGCAGAGGTATATATGCAGGAAAAAATGCAGGAGATGACTGGAGGTATGGGTTTACCTGAAGGCTTCAAGCTTCCTTTTTGAGAGATTAGGTAATGCCTGCACCAGCCGTTGAGCGATTAATCCAACAATTATCTCGTCTTCCTGGCTTGGGACCTCGCTCTGCTCGCAGAGCAGCCTTACACCTTATACAACGTAAAGAGGCTGCCCTTTCGCCTCTTCTTCGGGCATTAAGCGAAGTTGAATCCAGCGTTCGAACTTGCGGCCAGTGTGGAAATATAGACGCCCGTGATCCTTGTGAAATATGCCGCGATCCCGAGCGTGATGCTTCAACAATATGTGTTGTTGAGCGGGTTGGTGACCTTTGGGCGTTTGAGCGAGCGGGTGCTTTTAGGGGACGTTACCATGTCCTAGGCGGGGTTTTGTCAGCCATTGATGGTGTGAAGCCAGAAGACTTGGCTATCGATAGCCTGATACAGCGCGCTTCTTCTGCAGAAATTACAGAGGTCGTGATTGCTACTAACGCTACTCTAGATGGTCAGACTACGGCGCATTACTTGTCAGATCGTCTGGTGCACGCTCAGGTTAATATAACCCGTCTTGCGCATGGAATGCCTGTTGGGGGCGAGTTAGATTATTTAGACGATGGAACCCTAGCCACCGCTTTGCGATTGAGGCGACCTCTAGAATAAGTCTTAAAACGATATTTCAACTATTCCGTTAATTTTCGCTTAGGCTCAGTAAATTTTTGGTCAGAGCAGTTTGCGAACTGCATCTGCAATGCGAGACCGGTCTGGAAATATGTAGTCTTCTAGGCTTGGGCTGTAAGGTATGGGAGCATCAAGTCCCGTTACTCTTACAACGGGAGCTTTTAGGGCTTCAAAGCTCTCTGCGTCCTCAACAACCCGAGCGGCCACATCAGCTGAAACACTCGCAGCTGCAGGGGCCTCATCCGCAATAATAAGGCGTCCTGTTTTCAGCACTGATTTTTTTATGGTTTCAATATCCATGGGAACAAGAGTACGAGGATCGATGACTTCTACATCTATCCCTTCCGCAGATAGCTCCTCGGCTGCAGCTAGAGCTTCATGTACCATCCAAGCAAGTGCTACAATTGTAACATCTTTACCTGCTCGCTTTATATCTGCTTGCCCAAAAGGGATACAGA
>VMBT01000320.1_pt1 | contig 31910 bp, 30 predicted proteins | sample 4404301 | NCBI WGS metagenome assembly VMBT01 (sample SAMN12238535, study PRJNA552566) | marine metagenome | isolation source: Coastal seawater | place: USA: coastal Georgia, Sapelo Island | collected 2008-08/2009-08
ATTTTGAAATTGTCGAACCCTCCCACCTCGGCTGAATCCAACAAGCGGAAAATGGCGGTTGTGTCCATATTGAGCTTGTTGACCTTGTTGAGCAATGCGGCTCCCATCATGTTCACAGCATCTACATCGATGCGGTTTACTACTCCACCCGCGCCTAGCTCAAGCGCTTTCTTTTCACAACTGATCACAGAGTCATATTCTTTGGTCTGCAGGTGCAAGTAGCCCTTCATCATCCAAATTCTTGCATGATATGGATGTTCAGTCACTTGTTCCGTAAGAATGTCTTCCGCAGTTCGAAGAAATTGGGCTTTTAAGGTGGTGTCGGTTTCCTTTTTGGCTGAATCGATCCATACCAGACTTTCTTGCCATGGATTCATGACTGTCGGGGTGTAGAATTCAGCCCAGATCACGATGAATCCTAAAACCACAACAGCGGCAAGGATCAACAGAGAACGCATTGGTTTAGGAGGTGCATCCGGACCTGTGAACAACGGATCACTTGGTGGGGTAGGAGCAGGAGGTCTTTTTTGTTGCTTTTTCTGCTTGGTAGGTCTCTTCTTACTCATGAGTTCAAATAATGGTCCTAGGTACTAATGAAGTTGGGGTTATTTCATTTTGGCAAGATAATATTTTGACCAGAGATCGATTAGCCCGAACCCGATCATTGAGAAACCCATCCATTGCAGAATAGGGGCAGCGTCGATGAATTTTTCTCCGAATAGTAGCCGGAGAAAGAACTCGGGAAACAAGAAATAAACTAGCGCGATCAATCCTGAAGAACAAAAAACCAGCGTTGATGAAATGATCAAGTTACGTCTGGTAGATGATCGGGGATTGTTGCTTGATGTTTCTGTAAATAGGACCATACTCACAGCTGCAGTCACGAATAGTATAGTTCGTGAGATGGTCAGAGCCGCGTTCCAGTACCCAGTGAACTCATTAGAATATTCGTGTTTGATATAGAGTGTGGGTAGATTGATACTTCCCCGAATGGCGAATTGAACTGCTAACATTACTCCCATGAAGCGATACAATTCTTTTCTGCTGAATGAAGCCGACTCTTTGTGGGTGAAACGTTTGTTGTGGGTCAATTCAAGAATTACGAATGAAATGAGGTATGCAATGCAATATGAGCCAAGAGCTCCTGTTGCACCAATCCCAAGATAGACCAAAGCGAATAATGCAAGCAAGCGCATGAATGATTCAATGATCAGGTTCCAAGAATATTGTGTGTAGTTGCGCACCCCTAGTGCAACTCCTCTGCTTATGCCAAGTAAAAGTGAAAATAGACCTGTGAATGCGATCAGGATCAGCACTCCCGGCCGGTCTAGTTTCAGATAATCACTTATAGTGTTTCTGAAAATCATGACACCTATGAGTATTAGTCCCCCAATTGCAAGAGCGTCGATCTGAAAGCGCTGTTTCAGTTTTCTTATGGCCTTGGGGTCGGATGCATTGGCTCTTGAAATGAATTTTGTGACCGTCGAACTTAATGCGCTCAAAGGTAATCCGATGACCATGACCGTAGCGATCAGAGCACCAAACTCCCCATATTCTTCGGGTCCGAGTAGCCTTCCAGCAATGAAATGGAAGACGAATGCCAGTATATTGGCAGCGACCACACCAGCGGTCATGATCACATTTTTCTGAATCAGGCTCATGGATCCTTTCGGTGCCTCGAAGGTATGTTTAAATCGGATTTATCACTCGGTAGGTGATTTTTGTCCATGACAGAATGCATCAATAGCTTGGATTAATATGTTGTCACGGATTAATATCTGATATAGCGTATATGTTGAGATCGTTGCCCCGCCCTTTTGTTAGTCGCCGTTGTATGCCCGGTACCATTTCCAAAAATCTCTCAGTCCGTCTTCGAGCTCTGTGTTAGGTCTGAAACCAGTCAGTTTCTCAATCCTACTCACATCCGCAAACGTTGTAATGACGTCTCCAGGCTGCATATCCAAAAACTCCTTCTCGGCTTCTCGACCAATAACATTTTCCAAAGTCTGAATGAATTTCATCACGCTTACCGGCGTGTGGTTGCCTATGTTCAATATCCGGTGTGGAACCGGATCCGCAGATGGAGGCTTATTCATAAGTGCAGTCAGTCCGCTGATGATGTCATCTACATACGTAAAATCCCGCTGTGGTTTCCCATGACCGAATACCTTGATCCCTTCGCCATTCACGATTCGTTTGCTAAAACTGAAATAAGCCATGTCCGGGCGACCCCAGGGACCATAGACCGTAAAGAATCGCACACCCGTGGCAGGGATTCCGTAAAGGTGGCTGTACGTATATCCTTTAAGTTCATTCGATCGTTTGGTGGCGGCGTATAATGAGATCGGTTGCTCCACCGGGTCGTCCTCGCTGTAAGGCACTTTCGTGTTGTTCCCGTATACCGAACTCGAGGAGGCGTAGATCAAATGTTTGACCTCATGGTGTCGACATGCTTCCAGTATCGTCAGGAAGCCCGTCACATTACTTTCGGAATAAGCAAATGGTTTTTCAAGTGAGTAACGCACACCTGCTTGAGCCGCCAAATTGAAGACATATGCAGGTTGTGATCGTCGGAACAGATCCATGACCAGTGCTCGATCTTCTATACTTCCATGAACGAACTCCAGATCTTCTTTTGAACAGCTTTTGTCATAGCTTTCCGGAAGATCAAGACCAAGCTCGCGAAGTCTATCTTCTTTGAGTGAGACCGCATAGTAGGCATTCAAACTATCGATCCCAATGATCTTGTATTTCCCTTCTGCCAATAACCGCTTGGCGAGATGAAATCCAATGAAGCCGGCAATTCCGGTGATGAGTACGACAGGTTTCTGCATGATCCGAGTAGTGATCCCTCGGCAAGTTTACATCATTCTTCCGAGCTATAGACCTCCCGGATGCTGTAAACATGATCTTTCGTGGTCTCGAAATAATCCTTCAGCATGATGTCCATGATGATCCCCGAGATGAAGAGCTGTATCCCTCCAAGCAGAAGGAACATGGTCAGATTGGGAAAGGCCGAGTCGGACATTTCCCAGCCTGTGAGGTACAGATAAACGGTATATGCACCTGAAAGTATCCCAAGGAAGATGACGAACATGCCCATGCCACCCAGAAGGTGAAGGGGCCGGGAGGCGAATTTGTTCCAGAACCAGACGCTCACCATATCGATGAGTCCCTTCACTGTGCGGCGCCAGTTGTACTTGGTCACTCCGGCCGTCCGTGGTCGGTGATTCACCACATGCTCTCCCACCCGGAATCCCTTGATCTTGAGAATGGCAGGTATGAAGCGATGCATCTCGCCGTAAAGTGAAATACCCTCAAAACACTCTTTCTTGTACACCTTGAGAGAGCAACCACTGTCGTGTATTCCGTCATTTAGAAGTACCCCTCGGATCTGATTGGCCCCTCTGGACACAAAGTGTTTCATGAAGCTGTCTTTGCGGTTCTTACGCCAGCCGGAGACAACATCCAGATCATTGTTTCGCAGGTGGTCGATAAGTACCGGAATATCATCCGGATCATTCTGTCGGTCCCCGTCCATGGTCACGATCAACGGATATTTGGCCGCTTTGATGCCGGCATCCATAGCGGCCGTCTGCCCAAAATTCTTTCGCAGATCAATCAGTTTGACCGGGCTCAAGTTCTTGATGATATCCACAGTGCGGTCGGTGGAGCCATCATTGATGAAAATGATCTCAAATTCGTAATTCTCCCGCTGGCACAAGGAAACGATGTCGGCATGTAGCGCAGCCACATTGCCTTCTTCATTCAAAACGGGTATTACGACACTGATCTGCATGAGGGTTGTTCAATTGATCCTACAAACATAGGGATAGCATACGATTTGAAGTTGGCCGGAACAAACATCACTTGACAAAAGCGTTTTAGGCCCGGAACGTGAGAATTGAGTACTGCTCTCCGGTGAGAACACCCATGTCATTCAGCTTGTCGATGATGTCGAATTCAGGCTTCAAATACCTGTTCAGGTTCTCCTTCGCCAAGGGACTCAATTGGGTAGACATAGACTTATTCTTTTTATCGTGTCGCGTGACATCGATGTTGAATAGCCGTTTCATGTCTTCAGCCAGGGACTCTGTGCAAATGACACCACCGATATTCTCTGCAGGACAGTCGTTCAAAAAGTCTTTCAGGTAGAATTGAATGTCCTCATATAAATGGTGGATGTAGTTGTCTTTATTGGAGAGATCGATCAACAGGTCTCCATTATTATTATATAAAGCTTCCGCAAGCCTGTTAACATCCCCAAACTTTTTAAGTAGATCATATTCCCCATCGAAGCGATCCTTTTGGACCTGATCGAGAACAACTAATTTATATCTCCAATTAAAGGCGGATATGAATCGAGAAACCAGATTTCTTAATGCAATGAAATACTCCTTTCCTTTAACGTAACGAGCCGGACGGATGTGGACTTGATAAAAACTAAGGTCAGATCGTTCCAGTTCTCTTACCACAGTGGATCCTCCGCACTTGCCAATGTGGATCAGTACGGTAGAGCTGGTGAGATAATTGACTCTGTTCTTGATGTATCTAGGGACATTCCTTATCCTGTCCAAGAGAGAGGCGAATTTCATTGCCTCAAAAATAGCGTTTCATATCCGGTGTTTGAATCAACTACTCATAGAGCAACACCGCCGCTTTGTTGGAAGTGGCCGCATAGTCGTGTCCGGCATTGGGAATGATGTGTAATTCCCATCGATAGGTTCTCTCGGCTTCATCGGCAAGCTCCGCAGAACGCGCATGGAAGTGCCGGGCGCGGTCCAGACGATTCAAGCCCTGTAGGTCGACGATGGCATTATGCCGCAAACCCGCTGAATTGGGGTCGATGTCCTCGGAACCAACGACCACGATGAGCCGGCGATCGAATAGGTCATCGGGATAGGTCTCAACAGCCAGACTGCCGCCAGTGCCATAGGGGAAAGTGATCCCGGTATCCGGTACGGTATACCATCCGGGAGCACCGGCCACCACTCGGTGGACTTTGCTATTCGGTTTATAGATGAAAAAACGGTGAGCTACCTGTCCTCCGGCACTGTGTCCGAACAGGTCGTATACCTGCGCATCGCTGCCGATCGTATCTCTGAACCACTCAAATATGGGGTCGAAGATCGAATAGGTCCATTCAGCTTCATCATTCAGCGTAGATCCGGACGGGTTGTCTCCGTCCTCGAAGATGTTGCCCATGTGAAATGCATCACTGCCCGGATAATGGGTCCGGGAGAATTCAGGAGCAAGCAAGATGAAGCGATAGCGTTCCGACTCATCGATCAGAAGGTCTCTGCTGAGCTCTGCATCCCTGCCGTTGCCATGTATGGCAAACATGATGGGAGAGGCTGAGTTGCAACGGTCGGGAATGTGGTAGAATAAGTTCACCGGCCTGTCGCTCAAGGGTTGATAAGCATTGAAGGACATAATCCCCGTTCCGTTGATGAACAAAGAATCCGGAGTGGCCTCTTCATTCACATCGGTCGGTTTGGGATCAACAACATTATTATCGCAACCCCAGATGACAAGAAAGAGGATACAAGAGAATATGGTCCTGTTCAATTGGTACATGTAGATGGTAAATGTAGTATGTCCTTCTGCATCAAATGCATACCAACTGTCAGGCTTTTGACATACCGATCCTCAAATAGATCTTCTTCTGTTGCTTTGCCTGAGCATTGTAGGCATCCAGTTCGCGCTGGATATTGATACTGCATTCCACCGCATCTAAAGCACTGGAGAATTCGACCATAAAGGCATCGCCAATGGTCTTGATCTCGTTACCTCTGAAGTTTGGGAATATGTTCTTAGGAGTTTTCGGTGCAGATCGAGCAAGTACAGAGCATTTCCCTCATCTTCCTGGGAGATGGCACTGTAGCGAACTATGTCCGTAAACATGATGGCCGCGAGTTTTCTGACTTCAATTGACACGGCTTTAACTTCTGCGAGAACCAAATTTGCGAATAAATATCACATGAATGTCATGAGCGGATTGAGTCCACCATAAACCCTTCAAAATCAACGCGAAAATCGAACTGTTCAGCAGATCAATTGTAAAATCTGCGCTTCAGTCCAAATGCTACACGGACGAGAAGAATGAGTGCTGGAACCTCGACCAGAGGGCCAATCACCCCGGCAAATGCCTGTCCTGAGTTCAGACCAAAAACGGCGATAGCGACCGCGATGGCTAGTTCGAAATTGTTACCAGCAGCGGTGAATGCGATGGATGCATTTTGGTCGTATTTAGCTCCAACAGCTTTGCTGATGAAGAACCCGAGTATGAACATCACCGCAAAGTAGATGAGCAAAGGGATCGCGATCCGCACCACATCAAGGGGCAAATCCACAATGAGTTCACCTTTGAGTGAGAACATGACAACGATCGTGAATAACAAGGCGATGAGAGTCATGGGTGAGATGGTCGGGATGAACTTTTGGGTATACCATTCTTCCCCTTTGGAACGGACAAGGACGATCCTGCTGAGCATTCCGGCCAGGAATGGTATGCCCAGATAGATGGCAACACTTTCAGCGATCGTTGAAATGGATATGTCCACGACAGCTCCTTCGAACCCAAATAATGGAGGTAATTGAGTAATGAAGATCCACGCGTAGAAACTGTATGCAAAGACCTGAAAGATGCTGTTGAGGGCTACTAGCCCGGCTCCGTATTCGCTGCTGCCTTCTGCCAGATCATTCCAAACTAATACCATCGCTATGCAACGAGCCAGTCCAATGAGGATCAGACCTACCATGTATTCAGGCTGATCGTGCAGAAAGATCAATGCCAGACTGAACATCAGTATTGGTCCAATGATCCAATTCAGGAGCAACGAGATCGAGAGCACTTTTACATTGCGGAAAACCTCAGGAAGCAACTTGTAATTGACCTTTGCCAAAGGCGGGTACATCATCAAGATCAGACCAATAGCGATCGGGATATTTGTGCTACCGCTGCTGAAGGAATTGATGACGTCAGAACTACCTGGGAAGAAATATCCAATTGCTACACCGAGCAACATAGCAGTTAAGATCCACAAAGTGAGATAGCGATCGAGGAAACTTAGTTTCTTAGGTGCGGTCATAGGCCGGATTCATTTTTTACCATGGAGAATATGAAGAACATCTCCGAGGCAATTTGTCTACAACAATCATCGTAAACTTCTGCTTCATCAGATGTATCGTCCGAAAACTTGGGATCAATATAAAGCAGCGGAATGCGAATATCTGCACCCGGGATGAATGGGCAATTTTCATCGGCATCAGAACAGGTCATGATCGCGGCAAATTGCTCCGACGGATTGAAGTCGTCATCGTGTACTTTGGAAAACGCTAAGATGGGATGCTCTTTTTGAGAATAGTGAAGTCGATATACTGGGTTCCCTTCTCCCGACGAATCTACTTTGAAGCCTGCACGTTCCAGCGCCTCTACGGTGCGTGGATTGCACGCGGTCACTTCCGTTCCTCCCGAGTATGAGTCCACGGGTAAATCCAATGCATCTGCTGCGGTCTGAGCCCACACTTGTGCGAATTGACTTCTTCGTGAGTTGTGCGTGCAGATAAAATTTAATCGCGCTCTTTTCCTCAACCGCACTGACTCAGCTATGTAATTGACAATTGGAGCAAAAAGGACCTTCCGGTTCTCACTGATCGACGCCTGGTCCAGCTCGTCTATATAGACTCGCAGTTCGCTATTAATTTTACGAATTTTCATTTAGCAGCAACCGGATCCGGGTGAGCAACAAGCACCTTCGTCTGCTCCGTCGGAAAGCACAGCCGTAGGAATTCCGCACTCCTCTTTAGCCAAACAGTCGGTGTGGCGTTGTGTCAGATAGAATTTCCTGTTGATGTGTTCAAGTCCGTACAGCCCGACGGTATTATCATCGATCTGGTATTCTACTTCTACTTCTTCATCGCCGAGACCAAGGTCCTGAGCAGTGCTTTGAAGGATGGAGATGACCTTCCCTGGAGCAAGCCTGTGGTCAATATCATTTGCAGCATAGAGTTGTATCGTGGCCTTCACAGTCTTATGTGGATGACCTCCACAGTCGATAGATTCTCGAGTGGTCTTACCCACTTCTGTGATATGAAAATGTTGTGGAATCTGCACTCCGCGTGTGTCGCGGATGTCCACGGTCTCGATGGCGTTGAGGGCATTGAGGAATTGTTGCAATGTCATAGTTGTACTTTTTCTTTTTGGTTTAACAGCACTGATCCGGAGAAGTGAATCGCCCGAACAGTTCGTCGAATTTTTGGCGGATCTCCGCCCAGGTATTGGGGTCAATACAATAGCTCACACTAGTCCCTTCAATATTACCGCGAATGATGCCTACATCTTTGAGTTCACGCAAATGTTGACTGATCGTTGCTTGTGCAAGGCCCAATGCGCTCACTAGGTCGCCATTGATACAGGCATTGGCTTGTAGCAGGTGTTCGATGATGGCGATCCGAGCCGGATGTGCCATCGCCTTGGCTATCAGTACGAAGCTTTTAAAGCGCGTTTTCACGACCACAATATCCGAAAAAAACGAAGAAGAAATTAACGCTGTACCTTTTTCTTATAGATCGGTACCGTACTGCAAGGTTCACCGTACATAATGTTCTTCACGATAGGTGTGAGACGTTCCGTGATGCGTACATATGCTGCCGGAGAAACTTCATCATCACCACATCCTTTGATCACAACTCGTTGATCTGCAAACTCCGTAATGTCCAGGGCATCCACATTTTGGATCAGAAGTGTTCGTTTGACGTCAGCCGCTTGGTTAAAATGGACGGATGCAGCAATTCCCGACAACTTGTTCGCAACGAGCATGTATGCCCAGGTTGGGACGATCGCATCCGTGGAGCAGAAAACCGCTACGACTTTACCTGAGTATTGCTCCCAGTCGTGATCCTTGATGAAGGCGCGGAAGTCCTTTTCTTTGAGAATGAGGCCGTGAAACAAGTGTTCCTTCATATCGAATTCAACTACATCACCTCGGAAGAGGAACTCTTCCAGATCAATGGTGATCAGCCCGCTTTGGGCGACTTTATTCACTATGGGCTCTTCGTTCAGGTTCATTCTACCATACTTATCTTAAGCGCATTGGTCCGTCTCTTCTCGTGGATCGGCATACTAGCCGTGTGCACAACGAGGTCGTCTACCTCTAAAAGATCTTCCTTTTTAAGGATCTCGATCACGTCTTTCATGGTCTGATCCGTGCTTTCCATCTTGTCGTAATAGAACACACGAACATTCCAAACTAAGCTCAAGATACGGAATATTCGTCGGTTCGCCGTGAAAATGAAAATGTCGCAGTTGGGTCTGTATCCTGCGATCTTGAATGCGGTATATCCCGATTGGGTCAGAGATATGATCGCACGTGCATTGATATGATCGCTTAGGCGCACCGCCGTGAAGCAGATCTCATCGGAAAGGAATTTGTCAGAGCTAGGGTCTGGTTTCAAACCTTTATAATAGATGTTCCACCCCATTTCCGTCGAACCAAGTATCCGCTCCACCGCTTTGACCGTTTCTAGGGGATATTTACCAACACTGGTCTCTCCACTCAGCATCACCGCGTCTGCTCCATCCATTACTGCATTTGCCACGTCATTGGCTTCTGCGCGCGTAGGAGTTGGAGACTCGATCATGCTTTCCATCATTTGCGTAGCAATGATGACCGGCTTGGAAGCCTTGATCGCTTTATCGACGATCGTCTTCTGGATCAGTGGTACGGTTTCCATTGGCATTTCTACGCCAAGGTCGCCTCGGGCTACCATAAGGCCATCCGCTTCTTCCAATATGCCATCGATATCTGCAACAGCCTGTGGTTTCTCGATCTTGGCAATGATGCGCACTTCTTCGTCGCGCTTTCGAACCATTTCTTTCAGGTCTCTCACGTCCTGTGACCCGCGTACGAAGGAGAGCGCCAACCAATCTACGCCATTGTCAAGTGCGAATTCCAGATCCGCAAGATCCTTTTCTGTCATACTTGGGAAGGAAAGGTTCGTGTCCGGCAGGTTGAATCCCTTTCTAGAGCTTAGTGGGCCTCCTGTATTCACCACGGTGATGATCTCACGTTCATTCGGGATCTCGATCACTTCCAAATGGATCTTACCGTCGTCGATCAGGATCGACTCACCCACTTTGATGTCCTTGGGTAAAGTAGGATCATTCACGTGAATGCGTTCTGCATTGCCTACGCAATGCTCGGTAGTGACCAATAGGTTCTGACCATCGACCAGCTCCGTTCCTACTTCGACTTCACCAATACGCAGTTTGGGACCTTGCAAGTCACCCAGTATGCAAATGTTGAGGTTCAACTCGTTGTCGATGCGACGTACGAGTTCGATCACTTTTAGGTGTTCCTCATGGGTGCCATGGGAGAAGTTGATCCTGCAAACATCCACTCCTGCCTTGATGATCTCCAGGAGCATTTCGTAATTGTTCGTAGCCGGTCCAATGGTGGCTACGATCTTTACCTTGTTGTATTTCGCGACTTGTGTCATATATCAAAAATCTGCAGCTGGTGCAGCATCTCGTTTTCCGTTTTTATTTCCGAGCAGAATTGGATCCCGATCAAACGACTCCGATTCAGCGTTTCGGCTGATGTGAGGTAGCCGGCATAACCTTTCTCCTCCACGATCAGGTAGTCCATCTGTCTCAGCTTGGGCAGCAACGTGCCGTGAACACCTTTGTTCCTCAACAAAGCAATGCTCACTTCTGTTTCAGGATCTGTGAATAAACATCTGGGAAAGAACATCTTGGACTTCGGCTCTTCGATCACCAGGTCACTTGAGCGTTGAAGATCAATATCCAACAGCCTGTTCAATTCCCATGTGAATCGAACCATACTCTCGGTGGTAACAACTCCGAGCAACCTCTGTTCTGTATCGGGTTGCAGGTCAAGTACGTACGTCTTGGCACTCATGAACAGGCATCGCGAAGGTAATCTTCACTACACTAAATAACTTGAAGCCTACTATTTTTTTATGTTAAAAAATTCGTTCCTTTGCACCCTGTAATTTTAAAACGTAAAGACAATGTCAGACATTTCATCAAAAGTAACGGCTATCATCGTTGACAAGTTGGGCGTTGAGGAATCTGAGATCACCCCGGAAGCGAGTTTCACTAACGACTTGGGTGCGGATTCTTTGGATACCGTTGAGCTTATCATGGAATTCGAGAAAGAATTCAACATCGCTATTCCGGACGAGCAGGCCGAGAAGATCTCGACTGTTGGAGAAGCGGTAAGCTACATTACAGAGCACACTAACTAATCCAAGCGGTTTTATGCAATTCAAGAGAGTTGTAGTAACCGGCATTGGTGCCCTGACCCCAATTGGGAATTCCGCCCGTGAATACTGGGACGGTCTGGCAAATGGGGTCAGCGGTGCTGATACTATCACCAAATTCGATCCGGAACACTTCAAGACCAAATTTGCCTGTGAGGTGAAAGGTTTTGATCCGTCGGACCACCTGGACCGTCGTGAAGTTCGAAGGATGGATGCATTCACACATTATGCAATGGTTGTGGCCAATGAGGCTATGACTGATTCCGGACTGGAAGAGAAGGATTACGATCCTGATCGTGCAGGTGTGATATGGGGTTCTGGTATCGGCGGTTTGAATACTCTTTTGACTGAAACACGCAAATTCATCGAAGGTGGTGAGATCCCACGGCTCAGTCCGTTTTTCATCCCGATGATGATCTCGGATATTGCGGCTGGATATATTTCCATCAAGTACAATATGCGAGGGCCGAACTATACCACGGTCAGTGCGTGTGCATCTTCCAACAATGCCATTACCGATGCCTACCGCCACATTCGCTTGGGCAAATCAGACGTCATCGTTACCGGTGGCTCTGAAGCTTGTGTGAACGAATTGGCGATCGGAGGATTTTCCTCCATGAAGGCGCTTTCCGAAAGGAACGATGACCCGAAAACGGCGAGTCGTCCGTTCGACAAGGATCGTGATGGTTTTGTGCTCGGAGAAGGTGGAGCATGTCTGGTTCTCGAAGAGCTGGAGCATGCTAAAGCTCGAGGCGCAAAGATCTATTGTGAGGTCGGTGGAGCAGGATTATCGGCAGACGCCTACCACATCACTGCGCCACACCCGGAAGGACTCGGAGCCAGCCATGTTATGGAGAAAGCTCTGGAGGATGCCGGGATGAAAGCAACGGACATTGACTACGTGAACGTGCACGGTACGTCTACTCCTTTGGGAGACATCAGTGAGACCAAGGCTGTTCAAACGGTATTCGGTGAACACGCGTACACCATGAACATCAGTTCAACCAAGTCCATGACCGGTCACCTTCTCGGTGCCGCAGGTGCTATTGAAGCACTTGCCTGTATCATGGCGATCCATGAAGGAGTGGTTCCTCCAACGATCAACCATTTCACGGATGATGAAGAATTCGATCCGAAACTGAATTTTACATTCAACAAAGCCCAGAAGCGTGATGTAGAGGCTGCACTCAGCAACACATTTGGTTTTGGTGGACACAACGTTTCGGTGATACTCAAGAAGTATCACAGCTAGCGGTCCGGGATCTATGAGCCATCCCAAATCAAAGGATCCTACCTCTCTTCGCAAATCAGATTATCGAAAGAAATTAAAGCAGTTCCTCGGATACAAGCCCAGGAAGATGCATTTGTATCGTATGGCTTTGCGGCACATGTCGGCTGCCGAGAATCACGATGCGAATTCTGATCTGAAGAATTCCAACGAGCGCCTGGAATATCTGGGAGATGCCGTGCTCGACCTGGTAGTGGCGGAGATCGTCTTCAACAAGTTTCCATTTAAAGGGGAAGGATATCTTACGGAGGTTCGCTCCAAGATCGTGAGCAGAAAGCAACTCGGCTTTTTGGCTGAGAAGATGGGGATCATCGAGATGATCGAAACGGATAGCAATGTGCCTAAGAGCAGACATATTCAACTAACGCTTGGAGGCAATGCGCTGGAGGCTATCATCGGAGCCATTTATCTCGACAGAGGTTACAATTTCTGCAAGAAGTACATCTTCAAGAAGATCATCAAACCATACATCGATCTGGATGAGATCGAAAAAGTGGATCGCAACTATAAGAGCATGATCAACCAGTGGGCGCAAAAAGAGAAGCGCAATCTGGAATTTGAGGTCGTTCCCGGTCAAGGGAATAAGAAGAAATTCACGATCTCACTTATGGTCGATGGCAAAGAGATCGCCAGGGGAACTCATTTCTCGAAGAAGAGCGCTGAAAAGATCGCAGCTGCAAAAGCCTGCCGCGAATTGGAGCTGGTCGAGGAAGAGTAGATCAAACATCCCATGCTTCGAAGAGCATGGTCACCAATTCATTTTCGTGTTCTTCCACTTTATTGTCTGCACGAACAAGCTTCATGCTAAAGCGGAGGAAATCGGTTCGTTCGTCTTTGGTTGATTCCATGTAGAAATCCGCAGCGGCCTTCATAAAGGCATCTCCGTAATGTTCGGGTTGGAGTGTGCTGATCTTGTCAGTGGCTTCATCCAGGTTCCCTCCAAGTGGGAATTTCTCCTCGATATAATCCACGATGACATTGGCTTCGCGATTGTCGAAATTGCCGTCAGATTCGGCAAGTATAAGTAGCATGAGATATCCTGCTACGTCTTTATTCATTGTCGGGACCGGTGTGCTCATAGTAGTAATTCGGGTAGTAGTCGCTCTCGTACAAGTTTATTTAATTTTGGCAAAACTCACACTATGAAATATTTCGCCACTCTGATCACCCTATTCGGACTCTATTTGCAAAGTGCTGTTGCGCAGGATCCATTTTTCCGTGCAGGATTGAATATGGGAGCCAATTTTTCGCAAGTCGATGGTGATCACTTGGGTGGCTATAATAAAGTAGGTGCATTCGCTGGATTTTATCTGCGCCACAGATTCAACGACAAATGGCAAGGTCAGATGGAGATCAACTACAGCCAGAAGGGAAGCAATAATCCGTTGGACCCGGAGGATCCAAGTCCGCAGATCTTCACCCTCGCTTTTCATTACCTCGAATTACCATTCCTCGCCATTTATGAATTGGACGATGTGCATCTGATATTCGGGTATGGGATCGGCAATAACGTATCTGCCAAAAGAGATGAAGGACTCGGTTTTGTGGATGCGGATATCAAGAGTTGGGAACACAGTCTGCATTTTGGAGGGACCTACTGGTTCACGGAACGTTTTTCCGCAGGGATCAGACATTCATACTCGCTTTTCAGGGTAGGGGACGACTATCCGAACCGATTGAATGTATTCAACAGGATCGGTCTCTATAACCGCCTTTTTACTCTTCACCTTTGTTATGCATTGAACCCTGAATCCCGGTAAATGAAAAAGACACCCTCGCGGGTGCCTTCTCAGAGTAAAAGTTTAAACCATAAACAATTTTTACACTTTAGATTAAAAGAAGTACTTGAAAGTATCACATCGAATATATTGAAAACTTCCTAAAGTCCAACATCATTTTTTACTTACTTGCAGCAATTGCGAAACCAGAACAACATGAAAAAAGCAACATTGAACATTCTGATCGTCTTGATGGCGACTTTATCCGTATCGGCGAATAATCCACTGAATATGAAGGTTTTGGAGCCGGGAGAAAGCGCAACTGATGCACATTATGTTCAGTTTGGAGAGGCTCCGTCTTACTTGGAATTGGCCAAGAGTAAGTCAGTTATCCTCGATTTTCCCACACTCCGAAACGGCGTTGAGAAAATTGGCGTTCGCGTCAATCAGGACAGTCTTGTCATGGATGGAAACGGATTATTGTTGGTTGAACTTGAGTCGGCCGGGAAACTGGATGTGGGGGTTTACGATCCAAATGGAGGAGAGTCATCCGCGTTATTGGTTTCGGGTAAGTCAGGAATGAAGGTAAAGGTGATCAAGAAGGCACCGCTCATCACCAATGACGCGATCGTTTTCGGTATACTGTTCTTGTGTCTGGCGTTGATATTCTTCACATCACATAGTGAGAACAAGGGGCTCAAGAAATTCTACAAATATGTGCCGGCCTTGTTAATGTGTTACCTCGTTCCGTCGATCCTCGTATCGCTAGGTTTGATCAGCGCGGAGGTCTCAGGCACTTATGGAGTAGCAAAGAACTACCTGCTGCCGACTGCTCTCATATTGATGACCTTGAGCATTGATTTCAAAGGAGTTTTGCGATTGGGGAGCAAGAGTCTGATCATGTTTCTCACGGCTACATTCGGCATTGTGGTCGGTGGGCCGCTTGCCATATTGATCGTAGCCACTTTCAGTCCGGAGACGGTGGGAGGAGTCGGATTTGATGCGGTATGGAGAGGTCTTTCGACTCTGGCGGGAAGCTGGATCGGTGGAGGCGCCAATCAAACGGCCATGCTGGAGATCTACCAGTACAATCCGCAGAAGTATGGCGGGATGGTATTGGTCGATATTGTGGTGGCCAATATTTGGATGGCGGTATTGCTCCTTGGAGTAGGCCGACGTGAAGCGATAGATCGATGGCTCAAGGCCGATTCATCTGCGATCACAGAGCTTCAGGAGAAGGTAGAGAACTATACAAAATCGATCACCACTGATCCAACCTTGCGCGACATGATCGTGGTTTTGGGCGTTGGGTTTGCATTTACCGGCTTGTCGCATTTGATCGCACAAGGAGCCACCGGTTATATATCTGCAACAGCCTTAAAGGATTCGGTACTCAATTCGGGTTTCTTCTGGATCGTGGTATGTGCTACCACATTTGGATTGGCCTTGAGTTTTACCAAGGCGCGTTCTCTGGAAGGCTTTGGAGCATCGAAGATGGGTAGTGTATTCATTTATATCCTTGTTGCCACCATTGGTATGAAAATGGACATCCGCCAGATCGTGGAGAATCCAATGTTGATCCTGGTGGGATTGATCTGGATGGCTATTCACGTGATCATATTGGTGATCGTGGCAAAGATGATCAGAGCTCCCTATTTCTTCCTGGCAGTTGGTAGCAAGGCAAATATCGGAGGTGCGGCAAGTGCACCAGTGGTGGCAGCAGCCTTTCATCCATCGCTGGCACCGGTGGGGGTATTGCTTGCAGTTTTGGGATATGCTCTCGGTACATATTGCGCGATATTATGTGCCCAGCTCATGGAATATGTGAGTATGTTCTAACCCTTTGACATGTTTTAGATTGCATTTTCGCTTCAATTCTGATTAGCAAAATGCATGTATATACATACAATGATAAGATTTGGTTGTAACTTTACATTTCACAGCCACAAAGCATGAACCGCAAGGAATTCATACACAACGCAGCAATACTATCCACCATGGCATCTTTGAGCAGCTTCAAAAGCATTACCGACAAGTTACCCCAGCAGAGCAAACTCATGCCCGTTCTGTTCACCTCACATGGTAACCCAATGGATATTCCATTGTCGCGAGAGGAGCGCCCTTTTTGGAAGAAGTTGTTCGAACTTGGACAGGTTCTCAAGAGAGACTTCGATGTCAAAGGGGCTCTTGTGGTCTCGGCTCACTGGAATACTCGTGGAACCTTTGTGAATATTTCCAACGAGCAAAAGCAGATCTACGATTACTATGGATTCCCTAAGGAATACTACGAGGTCATTTATAAAGCCAATGGGTCTCCCGAACTCGCACAGGAAGTGACCAAGCTTGTGCCTGACGTCAAGGAAACCACAGATTGGGGTCTGGATCATGGAGCCTGGCCTATGCTCATGCATCTTTTCCAGGAAGGGGATGTGCCTGTCTTTCAAATGAGTATCCATTACCACGCATCACCGGACTACCACTACAAGCTCGGACAGCAACTAAAGGAGCTTCGCAAAAAAGGTATACTTATCATCGGCAGCGGGTCGCTCATCCATAACCTTCAACTCATCGGTCAAAAGATGAGGCAAGGTGACCTTTCTCCACTCGGTTGGGAAGACGAGTACGATGCCTGGCTTAAAAAGCAGATCGACTCGCGAAATGTGAAGGACTTGATCAACTACGAGACCAGTCATAAGCTCGGCAAACTGGCAGCTCCGACACCGGACCACTTCGTTCCGGTTCTTTATAGCATGGGACTCCTCGATTCGAAGGATCATATAGAATACTTCTACGAGGCGCCCTCTACTTTACCTGCATTCAGCGAGAGAAGTTTTATCATCAAACAGTGATCTTCGGACCTTCTGAATCCCGGCCGAAATGCTACCTTTAATTCAATCGGCTAATGGGAATTCATGCAGTCCGCAAACTCACGGCGATCATGTTCGCCGACATTCAAGGGTACACCGCCTTAATGGGTAGTGACGAGGACCGTGCATTGGAAATGGTCGATACCTTCGAACGCATCCTCTACGATGGCTCGGCAGAATGCGGGGGTGAAGTGGTCAACTTCTATGGCGATGGTTGCCTGAGTATATTCCCAAGCGTGACTTCGGCGACCGAATGTGCGCGCAGGATACAACTGGCCTTTTCCCAACAACATGAGATCCCCGTACGCATTGGACTTCATCTCGGTGAGGTACTTATCAAAAAAGGGAATGCCTACGGCGACAGCGTCAACATCGCATCCCGCATAGAGTCGCTCGGACAGCCCGGAGCTGTGCTGCTCTCAGAAGATGTGGTGCGCAGATTAGGCGCTCAATCCGACATGGAATTTGAGAAGCTCGATGACTGTGAGTTCAAGAATGTCCCACTTCCCTTAGGAGTGTATGCACTTCGCGCAGAAGGACTTCGAATTCCGGATCGATCCACGATGACCGGAAAACTGAAGCCCGGATCGACGGAAGACCTCTCGATTGTGGTATTGCCTTTCGAGAATCTCTCCGGTCGGGATGATGAGGCGTATATCGTGCAAGGAATTGCCGATGAGATACGCTCTAGCTCATGGCGATCGAATCATTGCGCGTGATCTCTCGCTCTTCTTCTGCGCCATATAACAGCGGTAACTATGAAATCGACAAGCTGGTCGATGATTTGAATGTTGGTCATATTCTGGAGGGTCGAGTGCAGTTTGCCGTAGATCAGCTCAAGATCAATGTCGAGCTCACCGATACACAAAAAAATGAGCAGGTTTGGACCTCTCCCGGGCATACTCGAAAGATCGAAGATGTGTTCGAAGTGCAAAATCGCATCGCTCGTTCGGTGATCGATGAGCTGAAAATGTATCTCAGCAATAGCGCTCGTCAGAACCTTGGCAAAGTGCCAACGAACAGCCTGAAGGCATATGAGCTGTATCAAAGTGGCATGACACGGATCCATCAGGGAAATGGCGTCCTGCACGAATTAGAGCAGGCGGTTCAGGCATTCCGACAAGCTATTGCCATTGATCCTTCATTTGCTAAAGCATATCTCGGATTGGCAGAGGCATATCTCAATCATATCTTCTGGGGTAGGAGCCCTGCCAACAAAGTCCTCGACGAGGCTACTACAGCCGCCTTGGAGGCTTGCGACCTCGACGAATCCAACGGAGAGGTATTTGGCATGCTGGGTGCTATCGAATACAACAAGTTGAACCTGAAGTCGGCCGAACGCTATGTGCTGAAGGCAGTGGACATGAATCCAAGTCATGTGGTGAGCTGCGAGTGTCTGGCCATGATCTGCATTTACAAGCAAGACCACGAAGGAGCTATTAAGTGGTTCGAACATATCAGGGAATTGGATCCACTCTCTCTTATTTACTCTGCCAGCGCAGCACATTCCTTCTACTACATGAAGTTGTATGACGAAGGGCTGGAGTACCTTCAAGGCCGTATGAAAGAGAATCCTATGGAGCCGTGGTTGTTGTTTATGCAGGGAACTCTGCTCAGTGGAAAAGGCGAATTTGAGGAAGCTATTAACGTATTCACGAAGCGGGAAACGGATGGAAAGAATACGAACTGGATGCTGGCCTATTCACTGGGTAAAGTGGGACGACATGAAGAGGCAAGGGACATTCTGGATTTCCATTTGAGCAAGCGAAAATTCACTTATGTGCCACCTTATATGATCGCAACGATCTATGCAGGGTTGGGAGATGATGATAACGCCATCAAGTGGCTTTCGAAGGATCTGGAAGACGGAGGTACCGGTCTTTTCTTTGTGAATCTACACCTCGATCCGAAATTCAGTCACTTGCAGGATAGACCCGAATTCCAGAAGTTCCTGAAGGCGATCAAATGACCGGTTCTCCCGGGTTGCAATTTGCCAATCCCATTTCTTTTAGGGATATTGATCCAATTCTGATCATCAACTGACCCAATAATCATGCTTACAAAAGTTATTGTCCTTGGACTGTACGTCCTGGTCCTTCTCCTCATTGGCGCATTCGCTTCTCGCCGGATCAAGAACATCGAAGACTTTTATGTTGGCGGAAAGAAGATCGGTTACTGGGCTGTAGCATTCAGCGCACGTGCCACCGGTGAATCGGGCTGGTTACTTATTGGACTCACCGGAATGGGAGCCATGGCCGGATTGTCGGCATACTGGGTCGTGATCGGAGAAGTGCTGGGTGTGGCGGTATCCTGGTTCTTCATGGCCAAGCGCTTCAAACGCATGTCGGATGGATATGGTTCTATCACTGTCCCTGATTACCTGGAAAGCCATTTCAAGACCAACACACGCAGACTTCGCGGACTGGCCGCAACCATATTATCGGTCTTCGTGATCATATACGTCAGTACTCAGATCGACGCAACCGGTATTGCCTTTGAGAGCATGATGGGTATCGACTATTACTGGGGCGTGATCATCGGATTCCTGATCGTACTCACGTACATTTTCGTGGGTGGCTTCGTGGCGGTGGTCTGGTCGGATCTGTTTCAAGGATTGCTCATGTTCTTTGGGCTCGTGATCCTGCCCTTCGTTGTGTGGCAGGGTATGGGCGATGTGAATATTTCCTCTTCTCTGCATGCGATCGATCCGGCCTTGGTGGATTGGTGGGGAGGCAACGATAACATTTGGTTGAATGTTTTCACCATTCTGGGTTTTTCTATGATCGGCCTTGGTTTCCTTGGGTCACCTCAGGTTTACGTACGTTTCATGTCGATCAAGAGCGAAAAGGAGATCGATAAGGGGAGGTGGGTCGCCATCATTTTTACGTTGCTGACCGATGCAGCAGCTGTGACGATCGGTATCCTTGCTCGCATCTTCTTCACCGAACAAGGTCAGGATGCGGAAGCGATCCTGGGCGTAGGAGGAGCTGATGTGCTTGCCATGGTCACCGAGAATTTTCTTCCGCTTACACTCACAGCCATCTATGTTGCTATCGTTCTTTCGGCTATCATGTCCACCGTTGATTCACTACTGGTGATCGCTTCGAGCGCTATTACACGCGACTTCTATCAGAAGATATTCCGCCCTAATGCCGGGGAGAAGCATCTTACCCGACTTTCCAGATGGGTCACGCTGATCATGGCTGTGATCGCTCTGGGACTCGCATTGGCATTGGCCTATTTTAGCCCGGATCGACAAGTATTCTGGGTGATCATCTTTGGGTGGAGCGGGATCGCTGCTTGTTTCTGTCCGGTCATCATCCTTTCGATCTTTTGGAAAGGATATAGCGAAGCAGGTGCAATTGCCAGCATCGTGAGTGGATTTCTCAGTGTGACGCTGATCAAATTTTTGCTACAACCCATGCCGGGCATTGGAGAATACCTCGAAAAAATCGATGTGCTGGCGCCTTCATTTGCCATAGCGATGCTTTTTGGCTGGATATTCTCTAAGTTGTATCCGCCCAAGTCCTGAATCTTCCTTTTCGCGTTCGCAATTTGTGATGAATGGCATTGCTCCATGCCGGGTGGTACCGATGTGAACCGTGCATTTGCCCTTACGGGAAATACGCTTGGTCAGCTGGATAATTTCCAGAACGGGGATCAGTATACCCAATGGTCTGACTACCCGCATCGCCCTTCTATGTGGAAGACTCTCTGGAGTAACGGGATCGAGGATTTCAAAATCTATAATTCCGTAGAGTGGTACGATTGCAAGTTCACTTACAACCTTTTCCTAAAAGGACAGATCCCGAGTATCGACAGCTCATTCGTTGTTGGGAATTATGCTCCGCAGATCAACCAGTTCTACGACGATGTGAAATATGGAACATTGCCAAAATTCGCGTTCCTGGAACCGAAATGGGTAGCCAGTAATGGTTCCACTTCGTACCACCCAGGAAACGATCTGATACCCGGAGAAAGAGCATTGAGAGATATTTTCGAAGCGATCGAGAATTCACCGAATCCGGAGGAGATCCTTCTTGTGGTGACCTTCGATGAACACGGAGGATTGCCGGATCATGTGAAGCCACCGTATGCGAATGACAACATACAAGGCTTTGAGTTCGACATCATGGGAGTGCGAATTCCTACCATTCTGGCCAACAGATACATCGCACCGAACACGGTATTCCGCTCATGTACAGGCACGTCGTACGACGCAACATCCATACTATCAACCTTATTGCAATGGTGTGGTATCCCAAAATCGCGTTGGGGTATGGCTGAGCGAACAAATGCCGCTACTAGCTTTGAGAATGTGCTTCAATTGCAGGATGCCAGAACGGACCAAGTAACGTTGAAAACACCTTGGGATGCTAACTTCCCACCGATCAATGATGGTGAAGAGACCACGGTCAATACTGAGCTCGAGGTTCATGACCTACACAAGCTTCTCATTCCACGCATGATCACAGAACTGACTCCTGGAATGCATCACGGTGAAAGAAAGAAATTGATCACCGATGTGCTCACTACTGCGAAAACGCAGAACCAACTGATCAGTCGGATGAATGCTATAGAAAAGGAGCACGCCAAGTAGTTTCCTTTGAAATGTGAAGGCCGTGGTCGAACTTTGATCACGGCCTTTGTTTTTTAGGGCACCTTAAAATATCGAGTAATGAACACGGAACGGCACATCAACCAATTCAGGTCTTCGCTTCACATATTGAATCGGAAATTTGCAAAAAAGCGAACACTCCGAGCGATCGTGAAGTTGTGCTTTCTTCTGTGGATCGCAAGTATCTCAACATCGGCCGAATCCCAGGTTACTGAGGTGCAAAATCATATTAATACCGATCCAAATTTTGCAGAAAAGGTATTGAATAATATCTCATGTATCATGGGACAAGACTATACGAGTGATGAAATGATAGGCTTCATTCAGGATCGAAGTGTAGACTGGAAACTGAGTGAGTTTACATCCTATCCTCATTGGTATGCAAATCACGGAGATCTAACCTATGGTGCGAGTTTCATGACGGATTTCGAGCATGGTAAGAAAAAATATCTGCACGAATTTGTGATTTACTCCAAACTCGGTTCGACTCCTCAATTGTTCTCACATTTTTTGAAGAATTTCAATATCCCAGATCAACCAAAGTCTGCGGAGCAAGCATTGAAAAAGGATGGACGCTATGTGGAATGCGTGGTTACGAAATATTCTGTGCAGTTCATTTTAAAAGAGACCGATGAATTGGTGGTTGAGATAGTATGGGATCGAACAGATAAGAAGAATTTGTTCATTAAAGAGCTTAAGTTTAGAAGATGGGAATTGAAAGACGATTGCAAGACTTTCCTATTTCCCCGAGAAGAATTTAGCCTGAGTAAGTGGATGGTGGATGCGAATGATCCATCTACCTATTGGCATCTTCTCGGACGAGAGTTGAGTTCGTGGGAAGTGAGAAATCTCGTCTTTCTCCACGGTTTGGTGCAGGCCGACCGCGGTTTGAAGAATCCCGGTGACGATATCGAATATATGATCGTGCTTAATGAGAAGGAAGGCGGGTTCAAGGTTGACGAGATCTATTATTACCCGGGAAATGAAGGAATAACTCCTTTTGGGCAGGGAAAGGCCTGGACTCCCAAAGAACTGGAAGAGAAGTACGGCAAACCATACAAGAGCTTCAATTACTTGTATCGATTGTATGGAAGCCATTGGTTGTCCGATGAAGCATCAAGATTCCTGGTGGATTTTGAACTGGTCGGTAATCCTACACCTAGCACCACAAGTATTGCTTTTAAGCCTTTCGATACAGACAGTTTCATATCCATTCCACCGCTTGATATCGATGCGTTAGTGGGAGAACACTGCGTTTTCGGTGATTGCGATACGGGAGTGGGAATCTCTCAATTTTCGGATGGATATCGCTTTGTGGGGCAATTCAAGAATGGGAAACGGTCTTATGGTTATGTCAAGGACTTGCAAGGCAATAGGGTAGGTGACATTGACAATCGGCCACCCAAGAAGGAACCGATCGATCCTAATGAACACAAGAAAAGTATTCGTGCGGCACTCAGCGCGATCAATGGATCTCAGGATCAAGTCTGGAAACACTGGAAATCGTACGTCGATAACAGTTCGAAGATGTACGTGGCGGCAAGTTCCGAGGAACGCGAAAAGTACTTTGGTTATTCCAGAAAGGATCTGGAAAACCTGCTGGTGCTATGTCATACACTGAATAAGCGTTATGCGGAGGCAAAGTCTGTGATCTACGAAGGTGATCTATGTCTTGGGCTTGTGAGCAATATCAATGACCTCTCCAAAGTGAGGGATGATGTTTTTGATCTGACCAATGCAGTGAGTTTGGGTTCATTCAATAAACCAACATACAAGTCATTCACTGATTACATGGAGCCTAAATACAATGAGATGGTCACCCTTTGTAAGCAATTTGAGGAACAATGGAAGAACTTGGCTGTGGAATTCAATGATTGTGTGAACGACTGACCTAACGACGCCTCGATTTTCTCCGGAAATTCTTACCGGAACTTTGACGTTTTTTGGCTTGCCCTTGCCCTTGCCCTTGCTTTTGCGCATTTCTGCGATGTTGTCCCGGAGCCGGTCTGTCTACCGGTGTGTTACCTTCCAGATGATAGGGTTGATCCTCTACCCGTTCGATCTTTTTATTGAGAAGTTCTTCGATGGCCCAAAGATCCTTCAATTCCATGTCGTCGCAGAATGAAATGGAAATGCCACTTGCCTTGGCTCTTCCGGTTCTACCGATCCGATGTACATAGGTTTCTGCCACATTGGGAAGGTCGTAATTCACCACAAGTGACAATTCCTCTACATCTATTCCACGTGCTGCAATATCTGTAGCTACCAACACCGGTGTTTTACCATCCTTGAATGCTTTGAGCGTGCGCTGTCGAGCGTTTTGTGATTTGTTTCCGTGAATGGCTTCGGCTTTAATATTTGCCTGCTTGAGTTTGCGAACGATCTTGTCGGCACCGTGCTTTGTGCGAGAAAACACGAGTGTCGTGAAGTAGTAATTCTCATTCAGCAAATGGACAAGCAGCTTTGGTTTATCGGCTTTGGCTACCCGGTACACTACCTGGCTTACTCGTTCGGCCGCTGGTTTTTCAGGTGCAATGGAAACGCGCTTGTAATTGCCTAGAATTTCCTTCGATAGCTCAATGATATTCTTGGGCATCGTTGCTGAAAAGAAGAGGGATTGTCTTTTCTGCGGAATTATCCGGATGATGCGTTTAATGTCGTGAATGAATCCCATATCCAGCATCTGATCGGCTTCGTCCAGCACGAAGTAATCGAGCGAACTAAGGTCCACGATCTTTTGCCCTACAAGGTCCAGTAATCTACCCGGTGTGGCAATCAATATGTCCACACCCTTATCGAGTTCGTTGACCTGACTACCTTGTTTCACGCCACCGAAGATGACAGCTGTTCGCAAGTTTGTGAATGCCGAATACTTTTTAAAATTGTCTGAGATTTGTATGGCCAATTCCCGTGTAGGAGTTACCACCAACGCTTTGATCGATCTACGCCCATCCCTTTCTTTCAGCAAATGCTGAATGATAGGTAGTGCGAAAGCAGCGGTTTTCCCGGTGCCTGTTTGAGCAGAGCCCAGAAGGTCATGCCCTTTCAGTAATATTGGAATAGCCTGCTCCTGAATAGGAGTAGGATGAGTATAGCCCTCTTTGGCCAAAGCCTTGAGGATGTTCGGGTCGAGCCCGAAATCGCGAAATGTTTTCATGTGTGTGTTTTGGTTCGAGAGGCTTAGACCTTCTCGATGTCGTAGGCATAGGTGCCATTATCCCCTTCTCCCACCTGAAATGTCACCTTGTCATTCTGACAAAGATCCAATTTAGGATCGGGGTTTTTGAAATAGATATCTCCTATTTTCCTGCCACCATTGATGAATCCAAAACCCTTTTCCTGATCGAAGAATTTGACATATCCTTCGGGGGTGTTATTCACTGGGTCTTTTGGAACACTGGTTGCAATTTCTGCGGGATCGATCTCAGATTCGATATGCAGAGGTTTGTTTTCGGTAAAATTGCCATTGTGATCAACATACATGATCACATCGCCTTGAGAACCTTCTTCTCTGCGCTGTTCTTTGCGCAAAGCCTTTTCTTTCTTCTTTTGAGCTTTCTTTTTTTCTCGTTCTTTCTTGCTGTAGGTATCTGCCATAATATTCTATCACCGGCAACCTCTTCTGAATGGAACAACAAAAAGCTACTCGATCGAAGTACAAAGGTACGAGAATTATTCACCTTTTAAGAATCCGTAGGTGTCTCTACGTTTTTGTCGAAATCATTGTCCGATCCTCAAAGATAGCATTCAGGTCCGCTGCTAAATAAAGAAAAGTCCCTCGATCTCGAGGGACTTTTCTTATGAGTAGGACATTCTTATTGATGAACTATTCGATAGTTCTGAGTTCCTGCATTACTAGTAATTGTAACGATCAGGATCCCAGCCGGGAAAGATGAAGCCTCAACCTCTACCGGGTATCCGATCCCTCCTTCCACATCGTCATTGAATGGTGTAGCGATCAGGCGACCGGTTGCATCGTAGATCTCTACGATGATGTGATCATTCACTTCTGGTTTGAGATCTACATTGAGTGTAGATGAGAATGGGTTAGGATATACCTTATGTGCTTCGACGAATAACGCCTTAGCGCTTGGGCAACTTCCCAGCGCATCGCCATGAGCCAGGTGATCTGCTACATCGTCAGCGCTGATGCAAAGTGTATTACATCTGCCACTCTTTCCGGCATAGTGAGCTACAAGCACTTTGTTGTTGTTTTTATGATAACGCACATCCACAACTTCGACCGTAACAGATGCAACGGCCGTGCAACGATATCTATCAGTGATGGTCACGGAGTAGGTTGTTGTAGAAGTAGGGCAATCGTTGAATGTAGAGCTGGTACTTCCGTTAGACCAGCTGTAGCTGTGGCTGCCTGTTCCTCCCGAGGAAGTAACGGATATATCCGTACACGTTGATCCATAACCTAAGTAAACCGTACTGTTGCTCGCGCTAGCAGTAGCTGTAATAGCCGTTGGTTCTGTGATGGTTGAGCTCCTGGTTGCGGTACAGCCTCTTGAATCCGTAACTAAGGTTAATATTAAATACGACGAGGATGTTAATGGAGAATACGAAGAAGAATCGACTATTGAATATGAATATGACTCCGGTAAAAACCCTGACAAAGGCAGCCCTGAACTCTGGCTAAATGCCTACGGTGGTGCCAGTTGGTCGGAAAATAACGCAACCAAGGCAATTTTCACATCAAGTTCTGGTTCGGTTACTGAAACAGAGACCACCTACGAGTACAATGAATATGGCTATCCAATTAGTGAGACCACTCATGGCAAGACCACTGTCTACGAGTACGATTGCAAGGAATAGTCAACTGATAAACATTTCCTTCGGTCGGTTATCTTAAGCCAAATGAAGAGTTAAAAGAAGAGCCCCTACTTGATAACAAGCAGGGGCTCTTCATCATAATGAATGTGTTACTACTGAAGGTTAATACCGCTAGCAGCTTCAGACACATTGATAATGTGATCACCCACTCGCTCCATCGATGAGAACAGGTTGCTGAATATCAATCCGGTTTTGGGATTGTATTCACCTTTCTCAATGCTCTTGAGGTGACTTTTTCTGATCTTGTTACGCAGGTCGTTGATCTCTGCTTCAATAGCTTCTGCTTTTGAAATATCGATCTTGTTATAGTCCATTTGAAGGTTTGCGACCATTTCTTTATGCGCAGAAGCTACCTTTTTGTGAAGTTCATTCAACTTGTCACGCTGACTTTGATCGAACCAAAGCTTATCGCTCGTTTTCTTCTCAATGGCCTTGGCCATCTCAAAGTAGATATCTCCGATCCTTTCCAGATCATTGGAGATGCTCAACATAGCTCGAAGTTGAGTAGACGATGATTCCGACAGGGTGTTGCTCGATACGTTTCCAAGGAATGACGTGATCTCAGTCTCCAGTCGATCAGTGATGTCTTCGTATTTGACAATCTTCTTGATCAATTTGATCTGCTTCTTCTCGTTCGTTTCATTGATCAGATCCGACATTTTAGCCTGCATTCTACCTGTCAATTCAGCAAATTGAACGACTTCTTTTTTCGCTTCCAAAACCGACAGTTCCGGAGTTGTTGTAAGTCCTCCTGAGATATACATCAGCTTGAAAATCTCGTCTTCCTCTCCCTGGCTCTTGACCGTTCTGGTGGCAACTTTCACCAACCAAGGGACGAACCAAATGAGCACCAATACGTTCGTGAGGTTGAAGGTTGTGTGGAAAGCAGCTAGTCCAAGTGTCGCCCCATCTCCACCATCAAAAGGATTCATACCGGTGATCCCTTCCATAGCGCCAGAGATCCCTTTAAGGAAAACCGGCATTAAAAGTACCATCCAAGTCACACCTATGACGTTGAACATAGAGTGAATCCTGGCAGACCTCTTGGCGTGAACATTACCGATCAGCGAAGCGATCTCTGCAGTGATCGTAGTTCCGATGTTCTCACCCAGGATCATTGCCGCACCCACCTCAAACGGAATGATATCTTTTACCACCATTGTCAATGTCAAAGCCATTGCAGCACTCGAGGATTGAACCACGATGGTGACTAAGGTTCCGAGGAATACAAACGCCAAACGGCCCAGGAACGGAGAATCGCTGAATTGAGTAAAGAATTGTACGATCGGTGAATCTGCTCCGAGATCAGGTACAGAATCCTTTAGGAATCCAAGTCCCATGAACAAGATCGCAAATCCGATGACTGCATTTCCCCATCCTTTGATCTTTTGGCGGGAAATGAACATGAACGGTGCTCCGATGGCAATAAAGATGAGCGCATAGCTAGAGATACTGATCTTGAATCCGAATAGTGAGACCAACCAACCGGTGATGGTCGTTCCAATATTGGCTCCCATCATCACACCGGCCGATTCCACTAAAGTCAAAAGACCGGCATTCACAAAGCTGACCGTCATTACAGTGGTGGCAGATGAAGACTGCACCAATGCCGTGATAAGGAAACCACTCATAACACCGAGATACCTGTTCGAAGTCATGGTGCCCAGTATCTTTCTAAGTCCTCCGCCGGCACTTTGCTGAAGTCCATCACTCATCACTTTCATCCCGAAGATGAATAGACCCAGTGAGCCGATGAGTACTAATAACTTATATAAACCCCACGGTCTGTCTGTCTTAACCTTACCATTTCCTGACCACACGATCTGTGAATCGTCTGGAACGCCATTAGCCAACAGACTAGCCACATCTCCCCCGTCTGCTCTACATCCGATCTGCCAAACGTATTTCTCTCCACCTTTCATGCCTTCCAGTTTATAGTTTACTGTTTCGGCATCGATCGGGTCAGAATATTTCCAAGGTTTACCCTTGTCGATCTTTCTCTGATATCTGATGACCAGATTTTCGATCTTGCTAGCATCCTCACAGGACAATCCCCAGGAGATTTTTGCTCCCTTTTCAATGCCCTTGGCATGTAGATTTACGAAGATGTCTTCGGTGAACTCTGTGTTTCCCTCAGCAATTGAGAGAAAAGGCATGACGAATGCCAGAGTAAATAAGACGGCAGATTTTAGAATAGATTTCATTGGATTACGAAAGTGCAAAAGAGCATAAATAGTGTTACGAAATTGTTAAATCTACAATCCAAGTTCAACTTGAAAGCGCATTCGGAACGTATTTGGAGTCCCGTCGTCCATGCTGATCAAAGCTGCATCCGATTGTACTTTTAATTTATGACCCACAATATACCTTGATATTCCGAATGTGTACTCAGTTGTTTGCACGAGATCTGCGGCGCCCTTGGCCAAGTCCACTTGTGTGAAACGCGCGGCGAATTCGAAATTGCTCTTTAGTAAATAGCCCAACTGCGCTACATAACCGGATCCACGTGTGAATGACATGGTGTTTTGAGCCAACTGCTTGTCGGCATATTCAGCCATGATGCTCCATCCCTGATATTTGAACATCATATCGAGAAACAGCGTTGTAATGTCATTATGCGCGTATACTCCGGTTGACATTCCATTGGTATCCAACTCGTATACGAATGACCCAAGTTGCCCTCCGGTTCTGGTCGTGTTTTGGTTGAAACAGTAGGTTGCGCCTATCGCTAGTCTCGCTTTTTCTTCTCTTTTAAGGTCAGACCCGAAGTAATCTCCTTTCCCTGTGAATTTACCGAGTGGATATACCTCTACTCTTCCTGTATAAGCCATACCTAGTTTTTCGTTATTTACAGTAATGTTTCGCCCTTCACCTGTTGTTACCGCAGCCGCCAATGTAACAGGCATTTCTCCTATAGAGTTCTTGGACCGGAATTGTACACCGAAGTCACGATCGATGTTGAACTTGCTGTTCACGTTGCTTCGATCCACAAATTGAAGAGATCCAGATGAGATAACCCGTTCTCTGTTGCCCGGTAACTTGGTTTGACCGAACCAGATCTGGTTGGACTTATTCAGGTGATACTTGACAACAGCATCCAATACAGTCTTGGATCCCTGACTTACTTGTGCTGCGTCGCGCGAGTTTCCATGATCTCGGTTACTCAAGGCAAGCTCCAGCTTGTACTCGAACTTAGGATCAAATACAAATCCATTGGTCTTGAGACGCATTCGGCGGATCATGCCCCTGAGATCAGACTCTGCTGCTCCTTCGGTATGCTCAAAAGTCGCCAGACTCTGGATCCTGAAGCTGAGTTTCATTTTGGTCGACTTGTCTTCAGATTGAAGAACCAGACCTTTTTCATAGCTTGGGTAGCTTACCTGAGCCCAACTATTAAGTGAAAAGAACGTAATCGTTACTAAAAGATTAAATATTCTGCGATTCATGCCGCGAACAACTAATTCTAATGTTAACTCAATGTTAAATGTGTGTTACTTAGGAGTATGGTACTTGTCACATGTAGACATAAAGCGCTAATAAATAGGCAGTTAGCAATGTTAAAATTAGATTAAAAATATGTTAAGTGTGGAAAAGGCAAGCTCTACAAGATTGAGCCGATTCTAGTAGAGCTTTGCACAACGCTGCGCTCCTTTGACAGTGCAACGATCCTTGAATCTCTATCGAATAATTTAAGCGAAGGATGCTTCCCTGTTGTACTTTCTTTGGTAAGCCTGTGGAGATAATCCCGCAAACTTCTTGAAGATCTTTCTGAATGCGTTAAAGTCATTATATCCCACATCGAACATCACTTGCTGAATCTGCTGGGTTGTTGACTCCAACATTTTTTTATGCTTGCTCATTGGCTGGTTTTGATCTGATTCCAAGCACGCTTTTAATGTGGTCAGCTCGCTTTGTCTTTGCATTCAGAACGTGCTTGGGTCTTTTGATCACTGAACAAGGCTGGCATTCATGAAGTTTCTTCGCAGCATGGATCATTTGAAATCATTCATGCAGGTAAGTTATACCATCCGTAGGTCTCGAATAATTGATGTTGGGGTAGGAATAGGTTGGGAAACCATTGCTCGTGGTGAATTCACCCGACTGTAACCGAATTCTGCGATATCTCGATTTCAACTCGGCGCTCACCCGAACATTTGCAGAGCTGAACCTTGAAATATACAAACCCTTGGTATCTAGCCACCAATATTCTGAACCAAAGGTAAAAAGCAATTTACCCTGCGAAATGCCAATGAAATTATACAAAGGTGGAGGATCCCAAGATGTGCTGCCGGCATCGACCATTCTGGATTTCTTTGTGAGTACATCATACACCTTCAGCTGACGATAATAACCCGAACTCGTGCCTTTGCTGATGTATACCTTATTCTCATAAATTATTTGATGATCATCAATAACCACCGGATTGTAACCCTGCTGCACAGGTACTGTTTTATTGGTAGGAAAAAGGGTGTCTTTTGTATATTTCCATATCCTTGCACCGATTAATATGAACGAATCATTGATGATTTGGGGGACAATATTTAACCTTGATCCTTTGTCCGGGTTTTTCAAGCTGAACATTGCATCTCGGGCACGGCTGTAAAACGAAACATCACCGGCTTCATAAAAACATTTGCCTCCACCGCAACGCCAAAGATCTCCATCATTCAACCGGATCATATTTCCATAATGATCTATGACTTGGCCGAGGCTTGAGAAATTGCCCACTTTGAGGTCAGCCGAGTCCAAATGCCCCACATTCGAGTTCACGTAGAAATAAGGGTATCGCATTAAAATATTGTTGCTGTTCAATTTCTTGTTTGCATAAGCGGTATCCACCCGACCCGAGGGCTGCTTTTTAAGAATAAAGGTGTCAACTCGGTAATAGGCCGTATCTGCCTCTAACCACAACAAAGCACCCGATAAGTTATAATCCACTCCAAACCACATATCCGGAATTGTCCCGTTTTGTCCACTGCCACCCCCCGAGTTGGTAATAAAGGCTTTAACTGCCTCTAAAGGAACCTTGCCTCCTCCATTGCTCAATACAAGGGTGTCATTGATGAGCGCAATGCGCTGTATCTCATTGGTGCTATCGTTGTCCAGATTCTTCGGAAAATTCAGCTTTACCGCATTGCCATTCGATATCTCAAGACTGTCGCCTTTTACTGATAAGGTTTGCAATTCATTGCTGGGATCATTGTCCAGATTGGCTGGAAAATTCAGCTTCACGGTATTTGCTCCGGAGATCGATAGGCTGTCGCCCTGTATGGACAGCGATTGAATCTCATTGC
>VMBT01000322.1_pt1 | contig 31853 bp, 31 predicted proteins | sample 4404301 | NCBI WGS metagenome assembly VMBT01 (sample SAMN12238535, study PRJNA552566) | marine metagenome | isolation source: Coastal seawater | place: USA: coastal Georgia, Sapelo Island | collected 2008-08/2009-08
GGGAGTCTATTGGACTAATAGCTTGGCAAGATAAAAATCTAGATGGAAAAATTACTTATGCAAGTGGGGATGCATTTATCCCCCAAAAACCTCAGTATGTTTCTCGAGAAGAAGCAAATGAACCTAGGCCGCTAACTAATAAACCTAATTCAAACAGCAGTAATGAAGTGTATATAGATAGAGACATTGTGGTTTTAGCTAATCCAGAAATTGCTGGGCTTCCAGGTTGGGTCATTGCGCTTATTGCTGCAGGTGGTTTGGCAGCTGCTCTCTCAACAGCTGCCGGTTTGCTCTTAGTTATTTCAGCTGCTATATCACATGATTTAATGAAGAAAATCCTAAGACCAAAAATTACAGAAAAAGAAGAGTTATTCTTTGCAAGATTAGCGGCTGCTGTGGCAATAGTTATTGCAGGATTATTTGGAATTTATCCACCAGCTTTTGTAGCGCAGGTAGTCGCATTAGCATTTGGATTAGCTGCAGCAACTATTTTCCCTGTGTTGGTATTAGGGATATTTACCAAATCTGTAAGCAAAGAAGGAGCTATTGCTGGGATGTTATCTGGGTTGATATTTACCCTGGGCTACATCCTTTGGTTTAAGTTTATCTCTCCTGAGTTAAACAATGCATCTTTTTGGTTAATGGGCATTTCTCCTGAAGGGATTGGAATACTGGGTGCGGGAATTAATTTCTTAATAGCAATATTGATCAGCAAGATTTCTAAAAAACCACCGACAGAGATTACTCAATTGGTAGAAAGCTTGAGAGAGCCTCTTTAAAGTTTATTAGATCTTAATGAGGGGATTATAGGTAACTCTTTCTGGGATTTCCTCGGCTCCCGGAACTCCTCTAGCAATTAGGAAAGGCTTTAATGCCTCAATTGCTTTTGGTTCATCAAAATGTCCAATACTCGGATGAAGATGATGTATGAAATGGAGTTGCATAGAATGGTTGATATATCTGGGCATCCAATGCTGCCAAAATCTTGTGTCTTTATAGCGCCCCTGCTCTGTTTTAAGGTGAGGGTACCATGAGAAAAAAGTAGTGGTATATACAGTTCCTAATTTTGCAGGCAACCACCATAAAAATAAGGTATGCAATGGAAGTAAAAATACAGCGATCATGAGGACAGCTCGATAAGTTAATCCAATTAGGGCACCTTTCTTAAAACCTTTTTGAAAGGCAGCATCTCCTGCAAAGACTTCCTCATACTTAGAATAATCTACCGTGGTCCCATCAAGAACCTGTACAGCTAATTTCGCAACAGAGCTAGCATGCTGATTATCATAATCAGGATCTTTTTCAGGGTTGTTAGTGTAAGCATGATGCTTCATGTGAGTAACTCTCAAGATTTCATATGGATAAATCAGGGTTATTAGAGTGTAGTTTCCCACGAGTGAATCAATCCATCTCCTTTTTGGGTTACCCCTTGAATAGTTCCCATGTTGAGCTTCGTGAGAAGGCAAATATGCCATACACGCACAAAGAGTTGCTACAAGAAAACCGGCCCATAGCGGCATATAGCCCATCAAAGTAAGCGGCCATAGACTTAAGAAAATAGTAGCCTGTCCCATCCCAATGGCAATCATTTCCCATTGGAATCTTTGAGACAAACTCTTGGCTATAGCTTTTTCTTTTTCAAAAGAAAATTCATCGGATATCTTTTGATCTAATTCCATAACCACTTCCCCCGAAACTTAGCAATCATGCCAATTATAAAGCCCACAAAAAAACACCAGTGGGTTAAATTAGGTATTTGGTTTAATGCTTCTATCCTTGCTGCAAATGCATTGAGGATGCTTCCAATAAAGATTAGACCAAACCAAACCATTCTCCACTTTTTTATGTGTGAAATTAGCATGTCTAACATATTAGACAAAAATTTTACCTTAAGAGTGATTTGAGATTAAGCTTGGATCTAGAATATATGAGAATTTAAAAAGAAGAATAAAACGCCTTAATCTAAAAGTTCTATTTTGGATACCCTTTCTTTTCCATTGTTATCTTCGGTCTCAAATTGAACGCGATCATTCTCATTTAAGGTATTGATTCCGCATTCTTTTAGAGTTGTATGGTGAACAAACGCATCCTTGCTGCCATCATCTGCAGCAACGAATCCGTATCCCTTGTCTTCGCTAAAAAATTTTACTTTTCCTGATTTCATTGTTATCTCCTTGAAATTAATTCAGTGCTTATTAGAAAGATAACTTTTGACCATTTATTTGTGATTTAGAGGAATCTCTCAGTGAAGAAGATACAGCAATTCATCTTATTGTCTAGAGATATTAGATAATTTACCACTTATTTAGGTGGTGGGTCTGGGAAGATTTGAACTTCCGACCTCACCCTTATCAGGGGTGCGCTCTAACCAACTGAGCTACAGACCCAAAAATTTGGAAGATGCATTCTACCTTTCTAATAGATAACTGACAATAACCGAATATTAATTGGATGCTGGGTTAAGAGATTTATACAAAGAATAAAAAAGGTAAGTTAGAGGAATGGTGGTTAAGTACTTAACAAGTGTGGTTAAGATAATAAAAACTATATTCTCTTCTTGAATAATCAAACCCCCAACTAAGCCAAACATCAGCTGGATGCCTAAGAAAAATAAACACAAGAAAAACAACCTTACCCCATGCACATCGGAACTCTCCCATGCATTACCCAGAGCTTCAAAAGTTTTTTGACCACGAAGCATCACATAAGAAGTGGACATGCCAAGCCTACCCAAGAAATAAAAACCAGGCAATACCAATAATAATAAACCAAAAGCAAAAATGAAGCCTTGTAGCAATGAAACGCCTAGCAAAGTAATGAACCGCTTAAATGCAGTCAAATACAGCTCCAAGACATTTATGGGATTTGCATTATCAATAGCTTGATAAGCCAAAATAATGGCACCACTAAAAGTGGTGCTTATAAAAATGGATATCAACAACACAATAGCTGCGGGCAGAGCAGTTTCCTGCAAAAGCTCAATGATCATGGAATCAGACATAGCGCCATCCAAACCTAAGTTCATAAAATAAAAGGAAGTAATTAGATCGACTGCCATAGCAGGAAGAGCAATCCCAAAAAATAATAACGAAAAATGTGTTCTGCAATAGTTAATTGCTAAAATAAGCTGATTCATAGCTAGATTATAGTTTAAGGATTCCAGTCATGTTTAAAAGAAAGTTGATTTATCCAATATTTTTAATTGTTATTTCATGCTCGCAAAGCATAGAAATGCCAGAAAGTAGAACTGTTCAACACGTCGATAATTATCATGGAACATTAGTGGCAGATCCTTATCGTTGGCTTGAGGATTTCACCTCTACGGAAGTTAAAGAATGGGTTAATGCTCAAAATACTTTTACCGAAAGTTTTTTAGAAAATCCTAATAGATTAGCTATCAGAGAAAACTTAGAGAGTATCTGGGTAAGTGAATCTATAAGTACGCCTTATAAAGTACAGGATAAAACTTTTTATTACTTTAATTCTGGAGACTGGCAACAAAGTAAATTCATGGTTAAAGATTGTGATGCTTGCGATCCCAGAGTTTTGCTTGACCCTAATACCTTCTCAACAGATGGCACCATAGCGCTTGCATCGGTGAGCGTTAGTCCCAATGCAGAACTTTTAGCATTTGCTATTTCAGATGGGGGATCTGATTGGAGAAGCTGGAAAGTTCTAAACATTGAATCCGGGGAGGAGCTGGATGATAACTTGGTATGGTCAAAATTTTCTGGAGCAGAATGGGCCTCTGATAGCTCTGGCTTCTTCTACAATAAATATCCTACTCCAACGAATGAGGCGCTGGCAGATCTCAATAGCAGTCCTGCGGTCATGTTCCATACTATTGGGCAAAATCAGTCAGAGGATAAAATTGCTAAACAAGATCCCAGCAACCCCAAGCTTTCATGGTCTATTCAGGTCTCTGATGATGGACTCTATAAGGTTTTGTATACATCTAAGGGAACCGATGAAAGAAATCTTATTGCGATTGCTGAATATGCGAGCGAAGAATTTATACCTTTAGTGACTGAATTTGTTGCTGATTATTCTTTTATAGATTCGTTTGAAAACACTCTTTGGTTTTATACAGATCACAATGCTCCTAATGGGAAAGTTGTAAAACTAGACTTCAAAGATTTAGAGAGCGGTTTCCAAGATGTGATCCCAGAAACCAATATGGCTATTAATGGGGTTGATATCATTTATGGTCATTTTGTGGTGAATTATCTAAAAGATACCTTTTCGGAGGTTCGTTACTTTGATAAAGACGGCAACTATCATTCCTCTTTGGAAACAAAGGCTCAAGGCACTATTTCAGGACCTTATGGAAAGCTAAATGATAAAACTGCATATTTTAGTTTTACCAATCTAGTGCAGCCTACTCAGATATTTCAAATAAATTTTGAAAACGGAGAGCAAACATTATTCTGGGAAGAAGCGTTACCAGGTTTTGCTTCCAGTGATTATGTATCTGAAATGGTTTTTTATACCTCTAAAGATGGCACCCAAGTTCCTCTGCATATTAGTCATAAAAAAGATCTTGTTATTACCGAGAGCACGCCAATCTTAGTTTATGGCTACGGAGGTTTTGATATCTCCCAACTTCCTCGATTCTCAAAACGTTTTTTAGCTTGGATGAATCAAAATGGAGTCTTTGCTTTAGCAAACCTCAGAGGCGGATCGGAATACGGTGAAGCTTGGCATCAAGATGGCATGCTCCTCAATAAACAAAATGTGTTTGATGATTTTGCATATGCAGCAAAGTATCTGCACTCCAAGAACATTGGCTCACCCCCCACCACTGCAATTCAAGGCAGATCTAATGGCGGGCTGTTAGTGGGAGCCACCATGTTGCAATATCCTGACACCTTTGGGTTTGCGATTCCTCAAGTTGGGGTAATGGATATGTTGAGATTTAATAAGTTTACAATTGGCTGGGCTTGGGAGTCTGACTATGGCTCACCTCAGGATCCTACACACTTCAAAAACCTGTTCTCTTATTCTCCCTATCACAATATTAAACCAAATATTTGTTATCCCCCTACTCTGGTAACTACTTCAGAGAGGGATGACAGGGTTGTACCTTCGCATTCGTATAAATTTGCAGCAAGACTGCAAAATCTTCAATCGTGTTCTAATCCTATTTTATTGAGAGTTGAAACTAGAGCTGGGCACGGAGCTGGAACTCCAAGGAGTAAGCAAATTGAGGAAATAGCAGATATTTATGGGTTAGCACTTGCTAGTATGAGCCAGTAGATAAATCCTAATCTAAGAAATAGATACTTTCTTAATTTTTCTCTTGCCTACCTGAAATACACCGCTGGTATTTTTCTTAATAGTCGCCTTAGGATCTTCTATCTTATTGTCATCTATTTTTACTGCGCCTTGTTTGATCATTCTCATGGCCTCTGAAGTGCTGCTAACCAATGCAACCTCTTTTAGTAAATTAGGCAGTGGAACCTCATTTCCTTCTATGGAAATACTTACTTCTTCAATATCAGAAGGAATGATGCCTTTTTGAAATCTGTTGATAAATGCTTCCTCGGCACTTTGTGCATCTTTTGCAGAATGAAAACGCTCGATAAGTTCTTTAGCTAGAAAGATCTTTATATCTCTGGGATTTTTACCAGCTTTCTGCTCTTTCTTTAAATCAGATATTTCTTGATTTGATCTAAAACTAAGAAGATCAAACCAACGCCACATGAGATCATCAGAGATAGACATAATTTTGCCAAACATTTCCTCTGGTGCCTCGTCAATGCCTACATAGTTATCCAATGACTTAGACATCTTTTTAACTCCATCTAGGCCCTCTAAAATTGGAACCGTGATCACTGCTTGAGGCTCTTGATCAAAAGCCCTCTGCATTTCTCGACCAACTAGTAAATTAAATTTTTGATCAGTCCCGCCAAGTTCTACGTCAGCTTCTAACGCTATAGAGTCATATGCCTGAATTAGGGGATATAAAAATTCATGGATGGCGATGCTTTGATTATTTTTGTATCGAGTATTGAAATCCTCACGCTCTAGCATTCTTGCAAGGTTGTAATTTGCTGCCAGTTTGATAATGCCCTCAGCACCAAGTTTATTGCACCAGGCTGAATTAAATAAAACCTCAGTTTTGTTAGGGTCGAGTATTTTAAAAATCTGCTTTTTGTAAGTTTTAGCGTTCTCCTTAATATCCTCGCTTTTTAATGTAGGTCTGGTTTTATTCTTACCGGATGGATCTCCAATCATGCCTGTGAAATCACCAATTAGGAAAATAACCCTATGGCCCAGGTCTTGGAAGTGTTTTAGTTTATTAATTAAAACCGTATGCCCGAGATGTAAATCGGGAGCAGTCGGATCAAAGCCAGCTTTAACTACAAGCGTCTTTTTCTTTGAGAGTTTTTTTACTAACTCTTCTTCACCAATAAACTCATCAATACCTCTTTTGATAAGCTCTAGAGCATCTTTTGACATAGTGATTTATTATAGTATGAATCAGGAGATATTTTAGATGACTGACAATTCTCATATGGAATTCATTTTTCCTCCAACAATTAGAGGAATGAAAGTTAAAGATGAAACAGCCTTGTTCCCGATTGGAAAAATTTACTGTGTTGGAAAAAACTATGCTGCGCACGCTAAAGAAATGGGATCAGAAGTTGATAAAAAAGAGCCCTTCTTTTTTTCTAAACCGCCTCAAGCGCTAACTCAGTTAAAAGAGATACCCTATCCAACTAAAACAAATAATCTTCACCATGAGGTTGAATTGGTGGTATTTCTTCACAAAGGCGGAACTAACATTTTGCAAGAACAAGTTAAAGATTTAATTTTTGGCTATGCCGTTGGCGTTGATTTAACCAAGAGAGATTTACAAAATGAGTTTAAAGATGCAGGCAAGCCATGGGATCTATCGAAAGGATTTGATTACTCAGGCCCAATTTCTGAAATTATTAGAAGAGAAAAATTGTTAGGTGATGAGACTATCACTCTAAAAGTAAATGATGAGCTAAGGCAGTCTAGCAATATCTCATTAATGGAATGGGATGTTCCAAGTCTTATTTCTATTCTTTCTCAGCAGGTTACGCTAAAACCAGGAGATGTAATCTTCACTGGAACTCCAGAAGGCGTTGGACCAATTGTAAAAGGTGATTCAATCTTCGCTGAGATCTCGAATATTGGTAGCCTAGATTTCATTATTGTCTGAAAATATTCTTGTGAAGGTTAAAAAAAACTTAAGTTTAAATAAGTTTGCAAATGAAGCTCTGCTTGTTGAAAAACTTTTAAAGGAAGCTGACTTTCTTAATAATCCTGACATTGCTGCAAACGCTGAAAAAATAGTTACTGCCTGCAGATCTCAAAAATCCTCCCAGACTAAGCTGGATGCATTTCTAGCTGAATACGGCCTCTCAAATAAAGAAGGGGTTGCGTTAATGTGCTTAGCAGAATCATTGCTAAGAATTCCTGACAATAAAACAAGAGATGAGCTTATTGAAGAAAAGCTGTCGCACTCTAAATGGCAAGAGCATCTTAATAAATCAGATAGCTTATTGGTTAATGCAGCAACATGGGGTCTCTTGATTGCAGGAAAAATTGTAAAACCTAAATTAAAAAATGATTGGCTAGAAAAGCTGGTAGCCAAATCTGGAGAGACTCCTATTAGAGAGGCAGTATTAATGGCTATGCAAATTCTTAGCAAAGAATTTGTATGTGCATCGGATATAAATCATGTTAAAAAACTAAACTTCGTCAATAAAACGCCCTGCTCTTTTGACATGTTAGGCGAAGCTGCAAGAAATAGCTCTCAAGCTCAGAATTATTTTCATGCTTATGAGGAAGCAATAATCGCAATTGGTGCATTAAACGAGAATAGTTCCTGTAAACATGGAATTTCTATCAAACTGTCGGCTCTTGAGCCTAATTATTTCACGCATAAAGAGAGCATAGTTATAGCAAGGATGCTCCCAAAAATAATCGAATTGTGCAAACTTGCTGCTTCATTAAAGGTTGAAATTACTATAGATGCCGAGGAGCAAGACAGATTGTCTCTTAGCATTCTTGTCTTTGAAGCCATCCTCGAAAATCCTGAACTCAAAGATTGGCAGGACATCGGTTTAGCGGTTCAGGCCTATGGTAGAAGAGCTATGGATGTAATAAATTTTATGGAGCAGTCTGCCCAAGAAAGACCAGGCATTCATGTAAGGCTTGTCAAAGGTGCCTATTGGGATTATGAAATCAAACAATCGCAGATTAAAGGCTATGAAAGCTATCCTGTGTTCACTTCAAAAGATAATACTGATCTTAATTATTTAGTGTGTGCAAAAAAACTCATTCAGATCAAAGAGCTAAAGTGTAAATTTGCTACTCACAATGCTCATACTATTGCTGCCGTTTATAGCCTAGCCAATCAATTTCAGAAGTCTGTTGAGTTTCAACGCTTATTTGGCATGGGTGAGTTGATATATAAAAATGCAAACTCAATATTGAAAGATTTCCCTAAAGTATCAATCTATGCGCCGGTAGGTGCTTATAAGGATTTATTGCCATACCTTGTCAGAAGATTGCTTGAAAACGGAGCTAATAGTTCATTTGTTAATCGACTCTTTGATAAATCATTAGAGCCAAAAGTCTTGATAACATCTCCACTCTCAAAGATTGCTGCTAAAAAGAAAACTGCGCCCTCCATTCCAAATCCAGAACTACTTTTTAAAAATAGATTAAACTCTCAAGGTTTTGATATGAGCGAAGCAATTAATCTGGAAGAATTACAGGACTCCTTAAAAGGCTGGGAAGCCTTTGAATTTAAAGCTCAATGCTTTTCGACTCTTGATGTTGCTCAATCAAGTCCTGAAGAAAGACCGGTGATAGGTACTACAAAAAAATTGGGGACCGTTGAGACATTGTCGTTAAAGGGGCAGCAAAATCTATCTACTATATCTGTATCTTCTACCTGGAAAGATTTAACTACTGCTGAAAGAGCTAAAGTTCTTCACAGGGTGGCTAACGCTCTAGAAGAGAATAGAGTTAAGTTTTTATATTTGCTTATTAACGAAGCCGGAAAAAATTTAAGAGACGCTGTAGATGAAGTAAGAGAAGCAGTTGATTTTCTGAGATATTATGCTGAAGAAGCTAAGGCAGCCAAAAGCAAACCTCAAGATTTAGAAGGCCCTACTGGTGAGAGCAATATGCTCGAGTTCGTACCAAAAGGTATTTTTGTTTCCATCAGTCCTTGGAATTTCCCCTTGGCTATCACTTGTGGTCAGATTGCAGGAGCTTTAGTTTGTGGAAATACAGTGATTGCTAAACCCTCCGAATATACTCCGCTTATTGCCGGTGAATTGGTTGCTACCTTTGTTGAAGCAGGATTACCTCATGATGCTATCCATCTTTTTTTAGGCGATGGCAAGCTGGGCCATCAGTTAACACAACTCCCAAATATTCATGGTGTTGCCTTTACAGGATCCTTAGCTACTGCAAAAAAAATCCATCAAAATATCTCCTCAAGAGAAGGCGCAATCATACCCTTGATAGCTGAAACCGGGGGATTGAATGCAATGGTTATTGATTCAAGTGCTCTGCTTGAACAAACTTGTGATGACGTAATTCGGTCAGCGTTTGGGAGTGCTGGCCAAAGGTGCTCTGCCTTGAGAGTTGCTTTAATAGATCAATCTGTTTTCAAAGATTTTTGGGGTCTTTTAACAGGTGCCATGAGCGAGCTTAGTATTGGAGCCAGTCAAGAATTTGCTACAGATATTGGACCAATTATTTCTGAAAATATGGCAGAAACACTCAAGGAATACATTAACTCAATGCACAACAGTGGCAATGAAATCTTTGCTGTCGATGTTCCTCAAAATTTAAGTAATCAATGGATAGCTCCTACGCTAATTAAGATCAATTCTTTGGATGAAATTAATGAAGAAAAATTTGGCCCTATATTGCATATTCTCCCCTACAAAACATCTGAATTACCACTCCATCTTAAAGCAATGCAAGCTAAAGGATTTGGGCTAACGCTGGGTATTCAATCCAGAATAGAAGGAAAAGAAGAAACCATTACCAAGATTATTAAAACAGGAAATACCTATATTAATAGAGATACCATTGGAGCAGTTGTTGGCTCACAGCCCTTTGGGGGTATAGGTAAATCAGGTACTGGCTTTAAAGCTGGCGGACCACATTACCTTCTGCAATTTATGGATGAAGTTGTCATTACTACCAATACTGTTGCATTTGGAGGTAACGCAGATCTTCTCAATCTCGAAGAAGAAAATTAGCTATGAAAAATTTTTTAGGGGTCATGAGTGGGCTTTTAGTTGCCATCATTGTGATGCTTGGAGTTCTTCAGCTCGCAGAAGATGAAGCTAACAAAGAACCTATGGTTGCCGTAGCTGGAACTCTTGAGCCAGGTATTGCGCTTGAAGAATATACTTACAAAGAGTCGTATTCAGTCCAAAATGGCGACAGCCTAACCGTCATTTTTGAAAAATATAATGTTCCCTTAAATACAACCTACGCACTACTTAAAAACGATAAGGAAAAAATTCTTACCAAAATTGTTCCCGGAGATAAATTTACCTTCGAAATCCAAGGAGAAAAAATTTCAAAGATCTTTTTGCTTAAAGAAAACTTTGATTCTTTTTTAATAGATTTAGAAAAGTCTAGCAAACAAATTATTAAGCTGCCTAAGCAACAAGAATTTATCCAAAGCTTTCATTCCGGTAGCATCAAAGATTCCTTTTATATCGGGGGCATTGATGCAGGTATGCCTGAAAGCATCATCATGGATTTTGCCTATTTGTTTGGATGGGATGTAGATTTTGTTTTTGATGTAAGAGAAGGTGATAGTTTTTCTGTGCTGTACGAAACCCCTTATATAAATGGCACCCAATCAGCAAATGGAAGTATTTTGTATGCAGAATTTAAAAATCAAAATCAAACTTACCACGCCATAAGATTTGGAAGTTTTGAGAAATATGCATATTTTGACAGGGAGGGGAAAAGTCTGAAAAAAGCCTTTTTGAGAGCTCCTTTAGATTTTGCCTACATTAGCTCACACTTTAACCCCAATAGAAAGCATCCTGTTCTGAATCGTATTAGGGCTCATAATGGAGTGGACTATGCAGCCAATCGGGGAACGCCGATTCGATCTACTGGAGAGGGGGTTGTGATTCAACGAGGCACTCGAGGTGGTTATGGTAATGCCATTGAGATCAGGCATGGCGGAGAGATCACAACGCTCTATGCACATATGGATAGATTTCATCCTAATATAAAACTAGGCTCCAAAGTAGATCAGGGACAAACCATAGGCTATGTCGGCTCCTCTGGCTTGGCTACCGGGCCTCATTTACATTATGAATTTAAAGTAAATAATAAGCCGGCTGATCCTGTAAAGGTTGAATTGCCCTCAGCTGAACCTATCAGCGCCCAAGCGAAAGAAAGTTTTATGCAAACAATTGCAAATTACGAGAACAACCTGAAAAGATTTATACTGAAAGAAGATAATGAACAAACCCTCCCCTGATCTTTATATAGGCACCATGAGTGGCACCAGCATGAATGGGATTGATGTTTGCGCTATATCAATAAGTGGCCGCACCCCAAAACTGATTGCTTTTGCCTCGTATAATTATCCACCCAAACTGTCAGCAGAATTATTTGAACTTATAAAAGCTCCCTCGATGCATTTAGATAGCTTTGGCAAACTCAACTTTCAGATTGGTAGAGCATTTGCATCAGCTATTGAGCGTTTTATAAGCAAGCATGGTATCAGCCCCAATAAAATAAAAGGGATTGGATTGTCTGGTCAAACTGTATGGCACTCACCTAAAGGCCCTGCTCCTTTCTCAATACAGCTTGGCAGCCCGCATCCCATAACTAAAATCATCCATGCGCCAGTTGTGTTTGATTTCAGAAACAGTCACATAGCAGCAGGCGGTGAAGGCGCGCCGCTGGTTCCACCTTTTCATGCCAAAATGTATCCATTTAAAAAACCAAGCATGGTGCTTAATATAGGTGGCATATCTAACTACACGCTAGTATCGGGTGCCTCGTTCTTTGGATCGGATATTGGTCCAGGGAATGCTCTCATGGATGCCTATTGCAGAGAACTTCTTAAAAAACCCTGCGATCACAATGGGGCATTGGCCAGTAAAGGCACTATTAAATCAGGCTTGGTTAGAAAAATATTGCAACGCAAAGAATTTAAACGTAAACACCCTTTTTCGACAGGAAAAGAAATCTTCAATTTTCAATTTATACCCAATCAACTACTGCGCTTAAGTCCTGAGGATGCGCTCGCTTCCTTAACCGAAGTAACGGCACAATCCATTGCAATGACTGCAAATAAACATAAAAAGTATAAAAACATTTATGTGTGTGGTGGGGGAGCATTTAATAAGCATCTAATGAGTCGCTTAGATGCATTATGCGAACAATCTGTCTTTACTACAGAAGCTCTTGGCATACATCCTCAAGCCATTGAGTCTATGGCGTTTGCTTGGATGGCATACATGAGAGTATCCAACAAAAAAATACCTATAGCCCAAAATGGAAGCAAGGCTTTGTTGGGTTCAGTGCTAAGAATTAAATAGCAAAAGATTCGCCGCAACCGCAAGTAGTCTTGGCGTTTGGATTGTTGATAATAAATCTAGAGCCGCCTAAATCTTCCACAAAATCAAGCTTGGAGCCAAAAAGGTAAGGATAAGAAAGGGCGTCAACCAAGATGGCTACTTTGTCAAAGTGCTGGACATCATCGTCTGCTGCAATCTCGGGATCAAACTTAAATCCATATTGAAACCCAGAACATCCGCCGCCAGTCACATACACTCTAAACTGATTAGAGCCCTGTTGACCGGAAAGCACAGCAATGCGCTCCAAAGCTTTTGGTGTGGGCTCAATAGAGTGAAAACTTTCCGTACTCACACTCTAATTATAGGTCTGAATTACTGTTTCTCAATATTGCTTGTTATCTTTCTTGCAGGTCTTGAAGGCACTACAATGGAGGGATGTACTTGTGGTTCAAAATATTTCATATCTTTTTTATGTTTGCTTGGTTTGCAGGTATCTTCTATTTACCACGTTTATTTGTCTATTTTATAGAGTCAGATAATCAAGAAACCAAAGACACTCTTACCTTGATGCAAAGAAAGCTATTTCGCTTTACTTTCCCCATGGGATTAATAGCCGTTGGTATGGGTCTTTATCTAGTAAGCGCTTTGGGTGGAATGGAGTACGTGCTAACGCAACGCTGGATTATGCTCAAACTTTTCTTAACCCTTATTTTATTAGGTTATCAGCTCTACTGTTGGAAGTTGATTACTCAACTTGAAAGCAAGCACTGCAATTGGACTAGCAAACAAATGAGAATCTTCAATGAAATGCCGGTACTACTTTTACTATTAATCCTTATCAGTGCTGTGTTTAAATTTTGAAGTTATCGGCATCTCAACTAAAGGGCATCCATCTTATTATTGATGAAAAATATTGGGGAGATAAAACCAAAGCTCAGATAAATACTTGTATTGAGCTTGGGATAAAAGTATTTCAATTCAGATTTTCAAGATCTTTTTTGCTAAAGACAGGAAATGCTGAGCTTCAAGAATTACTATCCATGATAAAGGAAGCAAATGGTTTGAGTTTGCTTAACAATCATTGGCATTTAGTTGAGCGGTTTAAATTTGATGGCGCCCATATCGGACAAAGCGATGGTGATCCGTATTTGATTAAAAATAGTCTCAAAGAAAAAGTACTTGGAGTGAGTTGTTACAGCTATCTGGGTCTTGCTGAGCAAGCGAAGAATGCTGGATGTGATTATGTTTCCTTTGGAGCTTTTGCTAGTTCAACAACCAAGCCCAGTGCAAAAATCTTAAGCAAAGAGCAAATCCATCATATAAGAAATTTTGAAGGATTACCCATGGCCCTAATTGGGGGAATAGATGAAACCAACTTAACCAGTCAAATAGCATCAAGTTTTGATATGATTGCTATCTCAAATGGAATCCTAGGCGCTAGTGATGTAGGTAGGGCCGTTCAGGATATCAATAGAATAATTAATAGATGAAACTCAATAAATCAAAAGAACTCTTTTTAGAAGCTCAAAAACATATTCCTGGAGGAGTGAATTCACCAGTCAGAGCTTTTAAGAATATTGATGGTAATCCAATCTTTTTTCAGGCAGCGAAAGGGCCTTATTTAACGGATGCTGATGGTAATCAATTTATTGACTATATAGGCTCTTGGGGTCCGATGATTTTAGGGCATTCAAACCCAATCATCTTAAATGCAATTAAAAGTCAGCTTGAACTAGGAACAAGTTATGGTGCTCCTACTGCAATAGAAACCGATCTAGCTGCTTTAATTAAAAGCCAATACAACATTGATAAGCTGAGAATGGTGAATTCTGGAACCGAGGCCACCATGAGTTGCATTCGTGTGGCTAGAGGTGCAACCCAAAGAGACAAAATCGTAAAGTTTACAGGCTGCTATCATGGTCATGTTGACTCATTATTAGTAAAAGCTGGCTCAGGAGTATCTACGTTTGGTCTCCCAGATTCGCCTGGAATTCCGGCCTCTTTAGCTGAACATACAGCCTCTCTTGAATATAACAATATTGAGGAAATTAATGATTTTATGCAGACTCACGGAGAGAGTGTTGCTGCGATTATTGTAGAACCTATTGCAGGTAACATGGGATATATTCCTGGACACGATGATTTCTTATTGGCTCTTAGAACCGCATGCGATAAATACGGTTCAATCCTAATATTTGATGAAGTCATGTCTGGCTTTAGAGTGGCACTTGGAGGAGCACAGCAATTGTATGGCATTACGCCAGATTTAACTGCCTTTGGTAAAGTCATTGGAGGAGGTCTTCCGGTGGGCGCTTTTGGAGGCAAAGCTGAATTGATGAATATGTTGGCTCCTGAAGGACCTATCTATCAAGCAGGAACACTTTCAGGCAATCCACTTGCCATGGCTGCTGGCAGCGCCCTACTGAATGAATTAATTAAAGAAAATCCATACCGGTCTCTAGAGATAATGGCAAACCAATTGCTCACAGGTATGGCTGAAATCTTTCAATCTAAAAGCATTCCATTTGTTTATGGTGCATCGGGCGGGATGTTTGGATTTTTTATTGCAGAAGAAATGCCAGCTAATTTTGAAGACGTTTCAAAAACAGATTCTGAATTATTTAAACGAGTTTATCTCGGGTGCTTAGAAGAAGGAGTATACTTTGCTCCCTCAAAATTTGAAGCAGGCTTTATTTCAACCACCCATGTGGAAAGGGTCATTGATGAGACATTGGCAAAAGTTTCAAAAGGATTAGAGAGGTTATGAGTATGTACGATATTGTAGGAATAGGTAATGCGTTGGTTGATACACAATTTAAGGTAACCCATGAGCTGATTGATACTCTGGGATTAAAAATTGATCAAATGACACTGAGTAGTTCTGAAGAACATGCTCCAATTATTGCAAAGCTTATTGAAGAGCAAGCTGAGTCGGTTTCCGATTGCGGTGGCTCAGCTACAAACTCTTTGGTAGCAGCTTCTATGTTTGGAGCAAATTGTTTTCATAATTGTAAGATTGCTGACGATGAAGATGGCCATAGGTATTTAACGAGCCTCAATGAAACTGGAGTTCATCATTCAGGCCAGATGAGTGACCCTGCTATTTTGCCCACAGGAAAATGCCTTATTTTGGTTACCCCGGATGCTAAACGCACTATGTTGACTGCACTTAACGTAAGCGCAGCTATGAATAAAGAGGATATTGTTAAAGATTCCTTGGTAGCAGCAAAGATTTTCTATATGGAAGGCTATATGGTTACATCGGATGAAAACTACGCAGCCTTGAACACAGCCATTGATGCTGCAAAGGCTAATGACCGCTTGCTAAAAGTTCTCTCTTTATCTGATCCAGGCATTGTTGAAATATTTAAAGAGAGGTTTAAAGAAGTGGAAAGCCAGGGGCTGGACTTTATTCTGTGTAATGCTGATGAGGCCATGGCGTTTACTGAGACCGCTTCATTGGAAGAAGCAATCTCGAGTCTTAAGAAAAAACCTTATAAGAGCGCCATTACTACCGGTGCAGATGGATGCTGGATTGTTGATGGTGATTCAGTCTCTCAAGTGCCTGGCATCAAAATCAATCCTATCGATACCAATGGCGCGGGGGATATGTTTGCCGGCTGCTTTATGTATGCTTTGTTAGAGGGCTGCTCATTGAATGAATGTGCTGAATTTGCGAACTACGGAGCATCCAAAGTAGTAGAAACTTTTGGACCTCGATTGGATGCCTTAGGGTATTCGGAGGTTAGAAAAAAATTTAAAAATAACTAGCTTAGACAATAATATTCTGATATTTTGTTGCGCCTTAGTTGAAATTAAAGAATTATATTCATGCCTAAAACAACCAAAAAAACTACCACAACCAAAGCAGCAAGCAAAAAACCTGCACCTAAAAAAGTAGTAAAAAAAACTACTGCCAAGAAGGCACCAGCAAAGAAAGTAGTTGCCAAAAAAGCTGCCCCAAAAAAAATCGTTAAAAAAACTGTGGCTAAAAAAGCTCCGGCAAAGAAAGCTGTAGCGAAAAAAACTAAGAAGCCTGTTCAGATTTCTTCTTACAAAGCCAAGAAAAATGAAAAGTACATGAGTGCAGCAATGAAAAAACATTTCACACAAGTCTTGATGGAATGGCGTGAGCACCTTAGAGAGGAAATGCAGAAAACTTTTGATCATCTTAAAAATAAGGGTGAAACTTTTGCAGATCCAGTCGATCGTGCTTCTCAAGAAGAAGAATTTGCATTTGAGCTACGTACAAGAGATAGAGAAAGAAAACTGATTAATAAAATTGCTGTCTCACTTGAACAAATCAAACAAGATGATTATGGTTATTGCCATGCCTGCGGTATTGAAATTGGTGTGAAAAGATTGGAAGCAAGGCCAACCGCAACCCATTGCATCGATTGTAAAACCTTGGATGAAATTAAAGAAAAACAATTTGGTTGGTAATGCTAATCAATTGCTTTGAGGCAAAAACCACCGCTTGATTAAATCTCATTTAACTAAAAAACCTCCTAATTCTCTTAGGAACATTAAGACCGACTCCCTTGCTCTTGATATTCTTAAAACTCTAGAACAGCATCGTTTTCAGGCATTTTTGGTTGGGGGATGTGTTCGTGATGCGCTGGTAAACTTGAGTCCAAAGGATTTTGATATCGCAACCGATGCTACTCCTGAACAGATAAGGAAAATATTTAAAGCTTCAAGAATCATTGGTAAACGCTTTAAATTGGTGCATGTCTTTCAAAGACAAAAAATTATTGAGGTATCGACTTTTAGATCTTCTAAAGTAAGTGTGGAAGATGAAGACCAAGAAATCCTAAAGGACCCACAAGGAAAAATTGTAAGAGATAATTCTTGGGGCAGCATTGAAGAGGATTGCCAAAGAAGAGACTTCACCGTGAATGCCCTCTACTTCAATCCAATTAATAATTTGCTATTTGATCCCCATCATGGGGTTGAGCATGCAAAAGATAAGATATTGGTTTCTATTGGCAACCCCCTGAGAAGATTTGAAGAAGATCCGGTTAGAAGCCTCAGAGCCATTAGATTTGCAACTAAGCTGGGATTCAAAATTGATAAAGAAGTGAAAGAGGCAATCTATCAAAAAGGTCACCTACTGAATTCTGTATCAACTGCCAGAATGTTTGATGAATTCAATAAGCTTTTTTTGCAAGGTAAAGCCAAAGATAATTACTTAAAATTGGATGAGTTTGGTTTGAGTAAGTTTTTGATTTCCTCCAAGACTGGTGAGCATCAATCCTTTCAAAGAGAAATGATCATGCGCTCTTTAGAAAATACAGATGAAAGAGTTAAAAATAATCAATCCGTTACCGCCGGCTTTCTCATTGCTGCCATGCTGTGGCCGAAGCTTGCGAAGCTTTCAAGTGATAATGAAGAAATTAATTTAAAGAAATTTTATCGAAATATGGATTTTTGCATTGGCCATCAAATGGCTCTCACTGCTGTACCTAGAAGATTTTATGGATACATCAAAGATATTTGGACTCTACAGATTAAGCTGCAAAGCAGGTTAGGTAAGCAACCTTTAAAGCTGGTTGCCCACCCTAGATTTAGGGCTGCGTTTGATTTATTGCTGCTCAGAGAGCAATGTATTCCTAAAAATGACGGCCTGACCGAGTGGTGGTTTAAATTTCAAAATTGCTCAAGAGCGCAAAAAGCCCAGATGCTAGAAAAGCTTTATGAAAAGAGAAAAGGAACCAACTATAAAAAGTTTGGATTCTCTGAAGAGATACGCTAACCTTTCTTCATATAGAAATGAAATTAGCTATTCAAGAAGCTCCGCTTCCTAAATATATTGCTGTCGAGGGACCTATTGGTGTGGGCAAGACTACTCTTGCCAATAAGCTAGCCGAAACATTTAACTATGATGTTCTATTAGAACAACCCTCTGAAAACCCTTTTCTTGAAAGTTTTTACAAAAACCCAGGTCAATCTGCCCTAGCCGCTCAGCTGTTCTTTTTATTTCAAAGAATGCAACAAATTCAAGATCTCAAGCAACGCAGTCTTTTTGAGCCTGTTCGAGTTGCTGATTTTGTAATTGAAAAGGATAGATTATTTGCTGAAGTGAACTTATCAAAGGAGGAAATGCAGCTTTACGATAAAGTTTATGACCACCTAACCATCGATGCGCCAACGCCTGATCTAGTCATTTACTTACAAGCTCCTGTAGATGTATTGCTCGATCGTATTAACCGACGCGGAAATCCAAATGAGAAATACTTAACTGCAGACTATCTAGAAAAGCTCAATGAAGCCTATTCAAAGTTTTTTCTTTACTACGAAAGCGCGCCCTTGCTGATAGTAAATGCAGCTGGCATAAACCTCCACGATAGTGAAAGTGACTATGAGATGTTGGTGGATAATATTATGTCTAATCCCAAGGGTAAGAATTTCCTAAACCCTCAACCAAGCATTCTGTAGCATGACCGAAAAGGTCTACCAACCACCAAAAAAAAATAGTAATCCTCATTTTGAAAACTGGGAGGACTACGAAAAGAAATACCAAACCTCCATCAAGGATCCTATAAGTTTTTTTAAAAATGAGGCTTTAGATTTAGAATGGTTTCAATCTTTTACAACGGTCCACAATAACGAGTTTGCAGAAGCTAAGTGGTTTGAAGATGGTCTGTTAAATGCTTGTCATAATTGTGTGGATCGCCATTTGGCCACTCGAGCAGATCAGGTAGCAATCATCTGGGAAAACGATGATGGCAACCAAAGCAAATCCTATACCTTTAGAGAACTGCACGAAGAAGTCTGCTTATTTGCTAATGCATTAAAAAATCTTGAAGTAAAAAAAGGCTCTAGAGTTTGCATTTACATGCCCATGATCCCTGAAGCAGCATTTGCGATGCTGGCTTGCGCAAGAATTGGGGCTATTCATTCGGTTGTTTTTGGAGGATTTTCTGCAGAATCCTTGAAGGACAGGATTTTAGATGCTGAGTGCGATGTTGTTATTACAGCTGATGAAGCTGTCCGTGGAGGTAAATCTATACCTCTCAAAAGCAGCGTGGATGAAGCCATTGCCCACTGCCCCTCAATAAGATACTGCCTAGTGGTCACTAATACTGGGAACTCTATCAATTGGAATCCTGAGATAGATAAAAGTTATTCAAAAATGAAAGATAGTCTTGATAAAGATTGTCCCTGCGAACCTATGAGTGCTGAGGATCCATTGTTTATTCTGTATACCTCTGGTTCCACCGGCAAGCCTAAAGGCGTCCTCCATACTACAGGCGGCTATCTTTTGGGAGCACATATGAGCTTCAAATACATCTTTGGGTATAAAGAGGATGATATTTATTGGTGTACAGCCGATGTAGGCTGGATTACTGGACATACCTATATCGTTTACGGACCTCTTTCTAATGGTGCAACTACTCTTATGTTTGAGGGTATCCCAACCTACCCCAATGCCTCGCGCTGTTGGGAAATTTGCGACAAGTATCAGGTGAGTATTTTTTATACAGCTCCAACTGCAATCAGGTCATTGATGTCTATGGGAGATCAGTTTGTGAATGCTACCGATAGATCTTCGTTACGTTTATTAGGTACTGTTGGAGAACCCATTAACCCTGAGGCATGGGAATGGTATTACCGGGTGGTTGGCAATGAGAACTGTCACATTGTTGATACCTGGTGGCAAACAGAAACCGGCTCGGTATTAATATCTCCCATCGGAGGCATTACTCCAGCTAAACCAGGTTCTGCAACGTTACCTTTCTTTGGTATTCAGCCAGCAATTTTGGATGAAGAGGGAAAAGCGTTAGTCGGAGCAGGATCAGGAAACCTAGTGATGACCTCCTCTTGGCCAAGCCAGATAAGAACCGTCTACGGAGATCATCAAAGAATGCTGGATACTTATTTTTCTCAATACAAAGACTGTTATTTTACGGGCGATGGAGCTCGCAGAGATGAGGATGGCTACTATTGGATAACTGGCAGAGTGGACGATGTACTTAATGTTTCCGGTCACAGACTAGGTACTGCTGAAATTGAGAGCGCACTGGTACTTCATGAAAAAGTAGCTGAAGCAGCAGTGGTTGGCATGGAGCACCCTATTAAAGGCCAAGGAATTTATGCCTTTGTTACCTTGATGGTAGGAACAGAGGGCAGTGATGCTTTATTGGATGACTTAAAATCATTGGTTGCAAAAGAAATTAGTCCTATTGCTAAACCTGATCTTATCCAATGGGCTCCAGGCCTTCCTAAAACGAGATCTGGAAAAATCATGCGTAGAATTCTTAGAAAAATTGCTGAAGGAGACTATTCCAATCTTGGCGATGTAACTACTTTAGCTGATCCTGCAGTAGTAGAGGATTTAACTGCCAATGCAAAAACGCTCTAATTAAAAAAATAGCGCCAATAAAGTTAGAATCCCTAACACCAAATAAAAAAAACTCATCATGGGAGCAAATTGATCATCCGCCAATTCTGCCATTTGTTTAAACATTGAGGCTGACATCTCTCTTGCAGCCAACATGAACACGACGCTGAGAAGATGATAGATAAAGATTAAGAAAATAATGGTCTTTGCATGCATCAGATAGGTTACTCCTGATAACACTGAAAAATATACTTCAAGACTAAGAAATACTTTGAAAGGTGATTCTCCGCTCAGCCAGCCACTAAAACTAACATTCTTTTGTATGGCATAAAAAAATCCAAATGCTAATAAAAGATAATGAGTGCTTAATAGACTTATCAGCATATTTAAGTTATGTGCCAGATATCTTCCGATCTTTTAGCTTGATGATCTTTCTCAAGCTTTAGCAAGTGGGCTTCAAGGCTTCTTTGTGCAAGCGGGAATAATCTTTGGTCGACGTCATCGTATACCAAAGGCAGTAGGTCTTTAATACTGCCAGGTCCGTGAAGCTCCATCTTGGACAAAACCTTTTTTTCTCTCTCCAATCTGTGATTAACGATCCAATCAATCACTTGTAGGGGTTGATCCATGAAATCACCGTGGCCTGGACCAATAGTGTCGAACTCATAATTCTTTAATAAATGAAGTGACTCTAAATATGCAGACATGTCTCCATCTGGTGGTGCAATCACAACCGTTGAGCCATTCATGATGTGGTCTCCAGTCAATATACAATTCGCTTCTTTGATGAGAAAACAAAGATGATTGGATGCATGACCAGGCGTATGGATTACTTCGATGACGTATTCATCTGTTTCAACAAGATCTCCATGCACAAGTTCTTTGACTGGGTTAAAAGTCTTATCCTGTAGACCATCATCTTCTTTAACTTTTTGGCCATAAACTGGAAGAGAATATCTCTGCTGGAGATAAGCAGCTCCCGGAGAGTGGTCTTTATGAGTATGGGTTACCAAAACCCTTTTGAGCTTGTCTCCGCATTGGGCCACAACGTTATCTAAGCGGCTCTCTTGCAAGGGGCCTGGATCTACAAGCGTGATATCTTCTATGCCTATTAAGTAAGTGTTGGTACCAGGGCCTGTGAACATGCTGGCATTATCAGCACATATTCTTTTAATTAATTCATCTCTCATCGTATCCATCCTCTCCTGGCAACAAGCCAACCCATTGCCCATTTTCTTTATAGAATTTAGGTAAGATCGTTTCGATGGTGCCTACTGGCAACTCTTTGAAGTGATTAATGGCAGCCATACTTGAGGAGAATTTACTCAACATCTCTAAGTTTTTAATCGTTGGCATAATTAAATTTAAATTTCCGGCCTCATATTCTTTTAGCGCTTTAGCAGGAGCGATCCAAAGACTATCGGTGAGCTCACTGCCATCGTGCCAGCCTTCAATATCGCGTGGCGCAAAAGCAATAAAGAATCTTGTGGTAAAACGTTTTGGCTCCACATCTGGAGTAATCCAATGAGCGCAATAAGCAATATTTTCTGCGGCAATAGTTATATTGTATTTTTCTAACAGCTCTGCAAAGCACATATTCCCCTCATTTAATAGGGTTCTATCATGACTAAGCTTGCCATTAGAGAAGTTACCGGTGCCCATAATAATTCCTACTTCCTCAAAACATTCCCTTGCAACTGCCACCCAATAAGCAAGACCATGGTGTTCAATTGCAAGAATATCCGATGCCTGTGAATCAGAAAGACCATGGCATCTGGCATATAAAGCGGGATCTTGATCTTCGCTATCTAATTTACCTCCAGGAAATACGTGCAAATTTCCAAAAGCGCCATGCGTGTTCCTTTTAACCATGAGCACTTCTAGTGCTTGATTATGATCTCTTACAAGCATAACGGTTGCTGCAGGATTGATAGGCTTTAATTCCATGGTGTGGCTATTATCCTTTAGAATATTACTGAATGGAAATTACCAACAATCTAAATCAAGATCTTCACAAAGCACCTGACTGGTTCAAGCAAGCAATTAAACAAAACTATGAAAGAAAAGAAACTGCTATAGAAAACAAGAAGCTGGTTTATCAAACTCTAGGAGACTCAAAAGAAGATGTGGTCATAGTCCTGATTCATGGAACTGGTGCCCATAAAGACTGGTGGAGCCCATTGGGATCTCTCCTTAAGGGCAATCATTATTTAATTGTGCCTGACTTACCAGGCATGGGAGAATCAGATTTTCATGAAGAATATAGCTTTCCATTATTTCAAAAAGCTATTGAGCACATTCTAGAGATTGAGTCCTGTGCTCATAAAAAAGTTGTACTCATTGGTCATTCTCTCGGGGGACATATAGCAGGATATATGGTTAGTGAAAGAAAGGGGTTTTATGAGGGCATGGTAATGATTGATACGCCCATCAGGCCTCCAAGCTATGATTACACCAGTCATAAGGCAAGCATTCCCATTAGAAAAATTAAATACTATGAAGATAAGCTTACTATCCTTAATAGATTTAGGTTAATGCCTCCCCAAGATTGTCAAAATGACTGGTATTTACGCTATATTGCGGAGCACTCCATCAAAGAAACAAGTGAGGGTTGGCGTTGGAGATTTGATGATACTATTTTTCACTCATTAAATAGGCTGCACGGATATGAATTTGAGTTTACATGTCCTTCTTTGTTTATCGCCGGAGGGAAAAGCTTGCTGCTGGATTCTAGAATTATGCAATACATGCAAGAAGCCTTTAAATCCAGTATGGATTTTGAGGTGATAGACAATGCGGCTCATCATGTCTTGCTAGATGAGCCCCTTTTACTTATGGATGTCATTAACGGTAAACTGAAACAATGGATGATCCACAAAACCTCTTAGCCTTAGCATTGATTACAGTGGGTGCTTCCGTTTTTTTGCTGCGTCGCCTTGTTTTTAAAGCTAAAGATTTCATGACCTCTCCCACCATCATTAGATTGGCGGGCTTAATTAGATTGTCTCTAGGAACACTGGTGTTATGGTATGTGTTCACTTTATCAGGCGCATTAGAAATTTGGGAGATAATTGTTTTAGTCATAGGAATCTTACTTTTTCTATCAGGGATCCTTATGACTTTCTTTGTCACCTTATCGCAAAACCTCATTAATAATCATCTTGAAAGAATTGTTCCTGTAGTATCTTTGCTCATATGTTTGCTAGGAGTCATCCTGCTTTGAAAAAATTCCTCTCATGCACTTTACTAATAATGTTGTATGGGTGCGGTCAGGACTCCATACCACCGCTTGAAGGCTGCAATTCTAATCAGGAGTTTGTTGTTTACTGTGGATTCCAAAATCCAGAGGATTTAGCTCTAACTCCAGATAATAATTTTCTTATAGTGGCGGAATTTGGAGGCATGGCGCCACTGGTTGAAATGCAACCAGGCAAATTAAGTTTTTTTGATCTTACAAATAAGATAAGAAGAGATGCCCTCATTACTTTTGGGTCTAATGTCTGGGGGGATTCGGCCTGCACAAGGGATCCTGCTATTCCATTTGGTCCTCATGGAGTTGATTTAATAGAACGTGAAGACGGTAAGTTCCAATTAGCAGTAGTTAGCCACTATCCCAACGAAAGTATCGAGATGTTTGAACTTACGAATCTCGATCAGTGGGTGCTCGAATGGAAAGGCTGCATTAATGTGGATGACAATTATTACTTTAATGATGTGTCATTGGATAAAGCAGGTAACTTTTATGCAACACACATGTTTGATGCAGACTACTCCCTTGCGAGAGTGGTATGGAATGTATTTGCAAAATCGGATACTGGATTTGTGGTCAAGTGGAGTACCACAGGAACATTTGAAGAACTTGAATTCACTGCAGGCTCTTTCCCCAATGGCATTGCGCTAGATATCGATAATGGCAATTTATTGGTTAACTACAATCTAGGTGATAAAACCGTGCTGTATGATCTGAGCAAAGAAAGTATTTTGGGTGAATATAAACATAACTCCCCAGATAATGTGGTCATTCAAAATGGCTATGCATGGGTTACTAATCATGATCATGCGGCAACAGATACTTTCAAGTGTGACAGCAATCCCAATTGCCCGCTTCCATTTTCAGTTAATCAATTATCTCTTGAGGACCTCTCTTTAATTTCAGCCTTCAAATTTAAGAACAGCAATATGGGAGTAGGAACTGTTGGGTTACCCTATCAAAATTCTATTTGGATAGGTTCTTACCATTCAGATAGGCTTGCAGAAGCTAAAATCGCTCTAAGTGAATAAACTTTTCAAAGTGCAGCAAATTTTTGCTGCTGAAGATTCTTTTTTTGCAAAAGGCAACAAACCCATTGATCTGATGTTGTTGGCTGCCAAATCATCTGCAAACTGGTTGGCTAAGAATTTTCCTACAAACCAATTTGTTTTTCTCATTGGTCCCGGAAATAACGGTGCTGATGGTTTGCATGCTGCAAACTTTCTTATGAATGATGGATATGAAGTTAGGGTGTTAGATGCATTACCCCATAAATCCAAATCAATATTAAATACTAAAGCTTGGGAGATGCTTCCTCTCAAAAAGATCAAAACACTCAAGGCAATCCCAAAAAACACCGTTATGGTTGATGCGGTGTTTGGCATCGGGGGAAAAGGCATCACATCTCAACGTTTAAAAAACATTATTAAAACGGCTAATGCGTTTAGACATAGGGTGTCAATCGATGTTCCTACAGGAATAAATTTAACCAATGATAGCTTGCAAGAATCTATTACTTTTGCAGCAGACTTTACCCTCACATTTCTGGGTCTTAAGGAGGGATTTTATAGATGCTCTCATAACTCCTTAAATACAGGTAAAATTGTGTTGCTAGAGCTGAATAAAAATGTTCTAAGAAGTACTAAGAGCGATGCGATGTTGTTTGATTTTAATGATGTAAGAAAAAAATTACCTGAAAGAGCAAGAGATTCTCATAAGGGCAAGCACGGCAAAATGATTGTGCTCGCGGGTGATGAGGGAATGGGAGGAGCTGGCATCCTAACTGCTATGAGTGCACTTCACTCCGGTACAGGACTTATTAAACTCTTGACCCGAAATATGTATGTTGCCCCTGCGCTTTCTCAAATTCCTGAGGTAATGGTTACTGGTGGAGATACTGCTCAAGATCTTGAAATGCAGCTTGGTTGGGAAGATGTTTTAGTTGTTGGCCCTGGTTTTTTTGAAAATTATTGGTCTGAACAAAATCTCTACAAAGCTCTAGGTCATGCAAAGAAAGCTAAATCAAAATTGGTTATTGATGCAGGCGCTCTTGGTATGCTGGTTAACAAACCTTTCTCAGCCTTTAAATTAAAAAGTAATACGGTATTGACTCCTCATCCAGGCGAAGCCGCAAGCTTGCTGAATACATCAACTGAAAAGGTTCAACAAAATAGAATTGCTGCTGCAAAAAGACTGCATAAGAAGTACGGATGCATCATTGTGCTTAAAGGAATGGAAACTATCATTGCCGACAAAAATAAAGTTTTTATCTGCGAGAATGGTTCGCCCTCGTTAGCTACCCCTGGATCAGGAGATGTACTTGCAGGACTAATTGGCTCTCTCATGGCCCAAGGCTTAACCTCCCTAACTGCTGCTAAATGTGCAGTTGCAGTTCATGGATTGGCTGGAGAAATTCTGGAAGAAGAAATTGGAACTGTGGGTGTAACTGCTCAAGATATTATTGGCACTGTTCGAAGTTTAATAAACTAAGTTGACTATTTATTTACAGAGTGAAATTGACACGCTCAAGGCAGGAGCAAAGCTTGCACATATGCTTGCACAGCCAAACAAAAACTCAGAAATACATCTCATTGGAGATCTTGGAGCAGGAAAGACGACCCTCGCTAGAGGTTTTCTTGAGAGCTTAGGCTGGAAGGGAGCGGTCAAAAGCCCAACTTATACTTTATGCGAAGAATATTTATTAGAAGAAACCCTTGTTTTACACTGCGATCTGTATCGATTGAATGCTCTAGAGGATTTGGAAATATTAGATCTTGATCGTGCGACACAATTAACTAAAATCTTATTGATTGAATGGCCAGATAGATTGCCCCTACAAAGAAAACCAGACGTTGAAATTCATTTATCTCACCAAGATAAAGGCAGAGAATTAGAATTAATCGTAATGAATGAAAACTTAAAAATATCAGCAGCAGAATTATGAAATCATACTTTCGGGCATTGTTGTGTGCGCTCCTGGTATCCATGCCAACAGTAAATGCGAGTGTTGCTTTCAAAGAATCTTTAGTCACTTCTGAGGGCGATATAAGGCTAGTTTTTACTTTAGAGAAGGTTGCCTTACTTAATGCTTATGCATTGGATGATCCCTCAAGAATAGTGATAGATATAAAGGATGTTGCTATGGGCGAAATCAAAAGCACGAAGCTTGGCCCCGTCCAATCTATAAGAGGTATTCAAGAATCTAACTTGACCAGATTGGTCATCGACCTAAATGGATCGGTATATTGGAAAAAACCTTGGCAAGTTAAAAAGAAAGAGGAAGTTCTTTTAATCCTCGAAATGAAGAACAACCAAACAACTTCTCGTAATACAAGAGATATCCTGGTGGCGATTGATGCGGGACATGGAGGAAAAGATCCTGGCGCAGTTGGTAAAAATATCCTGGAAAAAGATGTCACCCGTATGATTGCGAAAGAGCTTGAACGCACTCTTAGAGACACCAAGGGCTATCAACCGATCATGATCAGAAAAGGAGATACTTTTGTCAATTTAGACGATCGCTATCAAATTGCCCGAGAACAAGGTGCAGATTTATTTGTGTCCATTCACGCAGATGGATTTAGATTAAGTTCTGTTAAAGGGGCTTCGGTATTTGTTTGGTCTGAGGAGGCCTCATCTATTACAGCAGACAACCTATCCAAAAAAGTTTTGACCACCGATCCGGCTGTGAAAGCAAAAATTGGTAAATTAGATGTTAGAGATTTTGATGAGGATGCCGCAAGAGCTTTATATGAAATAGCTTATGAGGCTAAAATTGAAAACAGTACCCTCCTTGCAAACCATATACTTAAATACCTTAAAGCTGACCCCTTTACGAAGATGCATAAAAACCAGGTAGAGTATGCAGATTTTAGGGTTCTTAAATCTGTTGATATACCTTCGGTACTTGTAGAATCGGGTTTCATATCTAATCCCGATGATGCAAAAAGATTGGCCGGCAAACCAGGCAGAAGAATGATTGCTAGAGGAATATTTTTAGGCTTGCATGACTACTTCAAAGACAAGCCCAAACCAAATACTATTATGGATAATTATCCTGGGTTTCTAGTTTATAAAGTGCAATCAGGAGATGTGCTCTCTGAAATAGCAATTAGGTTTGGAGTAAGCGTGTCAGAAATAATTGCTTGGAATAATTTGGGTAATAATCCTATTTTTCCTGGGCAAGAGATCACCATAAGGATTTAATATGAGTGCAACCATTGTAATAACAGGCGCAACTAATGGTATTGGCAGAGCAGCCATTACAGATCTTGCCAAAGACCATGCGCATATTATTTTTACTTATAGAAATGAGGATTTAAAAGATAGTCTATGCTCTGAGCTAAAAGCCATTCGCCCTGAAATAAAACTAGAGGCCATCTACTGTGATTTTTCAGTACTAGATTCTATCAGGGAAGCCTGCGACATCATTCAAGCATCCACCAAAAAAATAGACATATTAATTAATAATGCCGGGGTAGTTAATACAGCATACTTTGAAACTAGTGAAGGCATTGAAAATACCTTTGCAGTTAATCACCTGGGTTACTTTCTATTTACAAATCTTCTCCTCGATCTGATTCCTGAGCAATCTGGAAAAATTATCAATGTAGCTTCAGCGGCGCACGCTTTCGTGAAAGACATGCAGTGGGAGGATCTCAATTATAAACAAGAATTTAAAATGGGTTTTAAAGCCTACGGACAATCCAAGCTTGCCAATATTCTCTTTACCAAGCATTTAAGTAAGAAATTATTGCATAAAGGTATTTCAGTAAATTGCGTTCATCCTGGAGGAGTGAATACTGCCCTAGGAAGTCAAAATAAATCAATGCTGGGTAAATTATTAAAAATATTATTGAAACCCTTCTTTAGATCGCCTCTTAAAGGAGCAGAAAGCATCCTTTTTCTAGCAAGAACTAAAGATAATGCTGTAAGCGGGGAATATTTTGTGGATAGCAAAATCAAAGGTACGTCTAAAGCTTCTCATGATGCATCGTCTCAAGAAAAATTATGGGAACTATCAGAAGAAATGGTTCTGCAAACCTTTGATATTTAATATTCCACTGGATCAATATCCAAAACCCACTTAACTGAACGCTTATCGGCCTGGATCTTCTTCAAGATTAACTCTAGATTCTTGCTTAAATTTTTTCTTGAGGAGGATTGAAGAATTATTTGATGGAAATAATTTCCTCCTTTTTTGGCTACACTTGCAGGAACCGGTCCAAAAAGCTCGATTCCAGATAAATTAACATTGGCTAGCTTGTTAAGGGCGTCGATATTTTTTTTAATGCTCCTTGAATGGCACCTAAGAATTGCCTGAAAAGAAAATGGAGGTAATTTATTTTCTTCCCTTTCTTTAAGAACCATAGTGGCAAAATCTTCATACTTACCATTTTTAAGGACCGCTAATATTGGATGGTCAGGAAATCCGCTTTGCAACAATACCTTTGCAGCAGTCTTTTCTCTGCCAGCTCTGCCTGCAACTTGAATAATTTGTTGGCCTAAATCCTCCAGAGCAAAAGGATCTAGGCTTATTAAGCTCTGATCTAAGTTAACAATCACCACTAATGCTAAATTTGGAAAATGATGCCCTTTGGTAAGCATCCTAGTCCCGATCAGAATGGAAGATGAATGCGTATTTATTTCTTCAATAAGATTCTCTAATGCTCCTACCTTGCGAGTGGTATCGCGGTCTACCCTGATGATGCTTGAATTTACAAATCGCGATTGCAGAAATTGTTCAATTTTTTCAGTGCCCTGACCGCTCATGATTAACGATGGCTCCTGACAAGAAGGACAATGCTTTGGTACAGCAAACCTAGAGTCACAACGGTGGCAAATCATGCGTTTTTCTATGTGATGAAATACCAGATTGGATTCGCAGCTTGAGCATTGAGCTACCCAACCGCAACTGGCACATAAAAATTTTGGGGCATAACCTCTTCTATTTAAAAAAATTAATGCCTGTTGTTTTTGCTCAAGGACTTTCTCGATCTCTACTAAAGCTTGCTGGCTTAATCCCGACTCTAATGCCTGGAGATTGGTATCTATGATGCTAAATTTTGGAATAGTGCCAGCCTGCACTCTTTCTCTTAAATGGCTAACGGTATATCTACCCTCATTGATAGACCTTAAGGTTTGTAAAGAAGGAGTAGCGCTTCCCAACACTATGGGTATATCAAGCATTTGCGCTCGCTTAATTAATAGGTCTCTTGCTGAAAAACGAAATCCTTCATGTTGTTTGTAAGATTTATCATGCTCTTCATCCACAATAAAAAGCCCTGGATTCTTAAGGGGTAGTAATATGGAAGACCTGGTTCCAATAATAATTTTGGGGGCTTCAATTGCAGCCTCTTCCCATACTTGCATTCTAGCCTTTGGTGTCATGCCTGAATGATAGGCATAACAAATATCTCCAAATCTATCTTTAAATCTACCCAGTGTCTGAGGTACTAAAGATATTTCAGGAACAAGCACTAAGACTGATTGTTTCTTCTTAAGAATGCTCTCAATTGCTTCGAGGTATACCTCTGTCTTGCCTGATCCTGTAACGCCTTGTAAAACATGCGTATTAAACCCGGTGATGTTTTGAATGTTTGCTATAGCAGTTTTTTGCTCTTTTGTGAGCGAAAGGTTTGATTTTGTTATGGAATAATGAACTGATTCAGTAATCGTTTTCGGGAACGTATTACCTAATTTTTTTAAATAGGGAGGTATAAAGTTATGGACGGCCTCACCTTTGGGATGCTTATAATAATCTGCTGCCCATTGGATAAGTTCTAGTTGATGCCTTGAAAATAGTGCTTGGTCGTCTAATACATCCAGAATTAAATTGGTTTGAAATTCAGGCTGGGAAGACTTTCTTAAAACGATGCCAAGTAACTCTTTCTTGCCAAATAATATCTTTACACGTGAACCAATTTGTATAGCTTTTGAGGACTCATAGGTAAAGAGTTGTGGCAATGGACGATTAACCGCCACATCATAAAAAAAATTTTTCACAGGTATTTGTAAAAAGCAGTTACTTTGGTATAGTGCTCCTCCTTAAAACTAATTTTATTATGAAAACTGATATACATCCGAACTATCAAGAAATTAAAGCTACTTGTAGCTGCGGTAATTCTTTTTCGGTGATGACTACCCTCAAGGATAATCTCGCGTTAGATGTATGTTCTAAATGCCATCCTTTTTACACTGGCAAGCAAAAAATCTTAGATACGGGTGGAAGAGTTCAAAGATTTAAAGATAGATTTGAGAAAAAATAATTTTTTTTATTTTTTTCAAAAAAAAGTAGCTAAATGCTACTTTTTTTTTGCCTTTATTCTTGCGTTGCGCTATAACTATTTAACATAGCAAGGATTAATTATGGTCAAGTCTTTAAAGTTTCTTTCCCTACCCGTTTTTTTAACGTTTTTTTTAGTAAGTTGTTCGTCGGAATATGGCTCTGATGATGGACTAGACCTCTCTAAAAGAACTTTTTATAACGAGTTTATGGCTTGTACTGCTGGTCCTGACTACTCACCAGCTTCTATGACAGAAATGATTGCTGACTGGCACAAGTTGATCTCAACAGAAGATCTAATGGGAGCTTGGGGATACGCTCCAACTTCTGAGGACATGAGTAACGGTTGGTGGGAGCTGCAATGGACTTCCAAAGAAGCAGCAGATACGGCTTGGGCAGCATGGTTAGCAAATG
>VMBT01000323.1_pt1 | contig 31845 bp, 37 predicted proteins | sample 4404301 | NCBI WGS metagenome assembly VMBT01 (sample SAMN12238535, study PRJNA552566) | marine metagenome | isolation source: Coastal seawater | place: USA: coastal Georgia, Sapelo Island | collected 2008-08/2009-08
CTTACAATATTCTTTAGTAACTACATTAGACATATATCCAAAATCTATGTTTCTGTATTTCTCATCTTTTTTATTCCATTGATTTTTGTAAATGATTACATCTCCTCCTTTTTCAGATTCTTGCAAATGGAGCACACATGACAACTGCTGATCAATTTTTGAGATTGTGTATTCCTTTCCTTCGTATTTTACATTGTCTTTGTGGATGGGAATGGACTTGCCCTTTCTATGGATTCTAATTACAAATGGTGAAAAATGACCCTCATCTTGCTTTGCTAGGGAAACTGAAAAAGATGGTAATACTTTTTCAATCATATTGAAAATTTTGGTAGAAGGATTTTCTATTTTCTCAAAAATGTCATGATTAATTTTTTGAAATTCCTTAGATTTTTGAAAATAGTCTTTCTTTCTAGTTGTAAATGACATTAAGAAAGGTCCTATGTGCTCAAGTTTTGTTTTTTGGAAATACGTTTTTTTTGAAGTTTCAATTTTCCTGATAATTTCGTCACATTGGTTTTCTGAATAAAAATTTCTAATCACTAAAGCGGGAATTTCACCTGATAGGATGTTTTCAAAATCTTTTTGAGAAATATTTTGAGTTTCAATGGATAAAGGAGTCCACATTAGTATCCCCCTGCTCCTGAATGAGATACTTTGGCCAAAATCATGCCTGATTCATCCCTACTTTTTATTTCGCATTTTAGAAATGCTTCATGAGTACATTTGCCCAAAATTTCCGTGTTCCATTCAGATTCATTAAGAGGAAGTCCTGGTATGTCTGCTTCAACTATCTTTATTTTTTCAACATCTGAATATTCTTGTTTATTGCCGTTTTTTCTATGTGTTACATTTAGAATAAAAGAATTGGATGACAATATCTCAGAGCCATTTCCCCAGATAATGTCAGTCATCGTCCATACCGTAGTTTTTATCAAAGTCTATCTTGACCTTTAGAGATTTTTCAGTACTCTCTATTGCTTTTGCAATTACTGATGGGCTAATAGAAAAGAATCCTCTGTAAATTCCATCTCCCATATCTTCGGCAATTAATCCGAAAGGACCTTTCTCTCCTTTTGTAAGAACCATCCAAATCTCTGTAAGATTTGTTCCATCACAACTAATGACTTCAGAATTCTTTGGTGGTTGAGGAGCTAGTGATGGGTTGTTAAAGTTTCCAATAATCCATACCTTTGGAATATCTTTAACTAATTCCATGTATCTTTTTTCAACATACTTGTATCTCTCTGATGTCTCAAATGTTGCCAAGAGAGGAACATTGTGTTTTGCTGCATAATTCTCTAGTAGAATACTTAGTCTGTAGAGTTCTTTTCTGTCAGTTTGAAATCTCACATATCCTGCTTGGATGTATTCGCTCAGATGCCATAACAGATTGTGATCTGTAATGTCGGTTATTTCTACATCTGAAAGTTTTGGGAATTCTTTTAGGACTTCATCCAACATGCTTTGGTATTGCAATTTCATGATTGCATTTAGTCAGAATCCTATATAACTAGTGATAAGATAAAATTCTAGTGCTAAATTTACCACTAGTTATTTGGATTTCCACTAGTTAAATACCATAAATTCATTAAAAATGATATGAGTTTGATATCTATATTCAAATGTAAAACCTGTGGCAAAGAATTTGAAGATTGGTCTTGTGATTTTTGTTACACAAAAACCGTTTTATCTAAAACTGAGGTATAAGTATGCAAGAATTGCAAAATCAAAATTTTGATCCTATTGTTTCGGACACAAAAATTCCCATAAGACTTGGATTCCTAAATTCTGAGGGAGTTCCAAACATTATTTCACTTTGGTTTGAACAAATTGATGGTAAGATTTTTTGTGCAACTCAAAAAACTGCAAAAATTGTTTCCTACCTTGAAAAAAACCCCGAGTGTGGATTTGAGATTGCCGCTGACAAACCTCCTTACAAAGGAACACGTGGAAGTGGGGTAGCAAAAATTGTAGAAGATAGAGGAGAAGAAATTCTAAACATTTTGATGAAGAAATATCTTGGTGATAAAGTATCTACTTTACAAAAAATTTTGAAAAAAAATAGTAAAAACGAGGTTGCAATTGAGATAACTCCTAAGAAGTTATTTCACTATGATTACTCAACTAGAATGAAGGATGTCTAAAATATGAATAATGGTGCATGTCCTACATGTGGCTAAAAAATTTGAGATACAAAAACCTGAAAATTCATCTAATGCTGACGAGATTTTTTTAAAATGAAATAATTACAAATATCTTGGTATTCTCAAGCACCAAAAAGTTAGCACTAGCACAAAAAAATTACCTGTTGGTTATATTTTGTGAATTGTAAATTATACTGAGGAGAAATGCAACAAACCACACAAACAAAAACACCACGGCTAAAATTCATGCTGATTTTGGCTGCTGCAACTTCAGTAATACTAGTTTTCACATTGACTCCTTGGAATATCGTTCCAACGTTAGTCACTGAAGATGTATCGGTCATCGCTGTTACTGATTATGGCTGTGTTGGCGAATCTGCTTTAGGTCACTCTGTCGTTGTGGCAGATTGTAATGCAGGTGTTGGAGACGTAGTTTCTGCAACATTTTATGTTCCTGCTTTAGACCAAAACGGATACTATGACAGAATTGAGGCAAAATTAACAATGGTTAATCCTTAATTCTTCTCTTTTTTATTTCTCAGCTTTAATGTTTTCTTTTTTCATCCAGATTGTTTTTCCTTTATGATCAATTAACTCCACATTCATCTCATTGAGTTTGTCACGAATTTGATCTGCCTCTTGGAATTGCTTTTCTTTTCTGAATTTTTCTCTATTCTCAATCATGGTGTCGATTTCTTGTTTCATCTCTTCTGTCATCTCTGGAATGCTTAGGCCTAAAATTCTCAACATTCTTTGAAATTCTGGTTTGATAATTTCGGCATCTTCTTTTCCCAACTTTTCTTCAGCTGCTAGTCTGTTTGCTTCCTTGACTAGTTGAAAAAACGCTGATAATGCAAGATGAGTGTTAAAATCATCTTCAAGCGCCTTATCGAATTCTGATGCTAGTTTTTGTATTGTTGGTCCTACATTTTCATTATATTCACTATTTGCGTGAATCAACTCATAGTAGCAGGTTTCTGCTTGCCTCCACTTTGTTAGATTCTCTTTTAGCAATTCTTCAGAATAGTCAATTGGTTTTGAATAGTGCCCTGACAAGCAGAACAATCTGATAATGTTTGGTCCCCAATTTTCTAAAACGTGTTTGATTGATTTTATGTTTCCAATAGATTTTGACATCTTTTCTCCATCTATTGTTACCATTCCAACATGCATCCAGATCTTTGCAAATTGATTACCTGTAAATGATTCCGATTGCGCAATCTCGTTTTCATGATGTGGAAATATCAAATCTCTTCCTCCTCCATGGATATCAAAATTCTCCCCTAGATACTTTGTACTCATTGCTGAACATTCGATGTGCCATCCAGGTCTTCCTTTCCCCCAAGGACTATCCCAAACAGGTTCAACATCTGAGAATTTCCATACTGCAAAGTCTAGTGGGTTATTTTTTGCCTCATCGACTTCAATTCTTGCCCCTGATTCTAATTCGTCAATCTTCTTTTTTGATAATTTTCCATATTCAGGAAATTTTGATACTGCAAAATAGACTCCGTTCTTTGAGGTATATGCAATCTGTTTTTCAATTAATTTTTCAATAAACTTGATGATATCATCGATGTGTTCAGTTGCCTTTGGATAGTTTGTTGCATGTTTCACATTTAGACCATCAAAGTCTTTGAAATAATTTTCAATGTATTTTGTACTGATTGCCTCTGCACTAGTGTTTTCTGTCTGGGCCCTGTTGATTATCTTATCATCCACATCGGTGAAATTTTGAATAAATTCAATCTCTATTCCCTTATCTTCTAGGTATTTTCGAAGCACATCAAATACTATGATTGTCCTTGCATGTCCGATATGGGATTCATCATATACTGTAACTCCACAAAGGTAAATTTTCACCTTTTTTGATACGTCTAGTTCTTGCTCAGCATTTGTTAATGTGTCTTGGAGCTTCATCTCTATTCTCTATCAGGCTTTTGTGCTGGCAATCTTTTATGTTCACTGTTTTTGTTTAATTCTTGGATTTTCTCTATTGTGGACATTTCAATTCCTGTTAGTTCTAGAGTCTCTTGAACTGAGAGTTTTTTCTCAAACAAACAGTAGAGTATAGAGTCTACTTCTTCATATGATACTCCTAATTCATTTTCTGCCTCATGGTCTTTCCACAAATGCGGACTGCTCTTTTTTGTAATCACGTTCTCTGGGACGCCCAAGTACTTTGCAATCTCTCTTACTTGGAGTTTATACAATGATATGATTGGTGTAATGTCTGATGCGCCATCTCCAAACTTTGTAAAGTATCCAATCAGGTACTCACTCTTGTCACTTGATCCTAGTACAAGGTAGTTTTTGGCATTGGCATAGTAATACAAAATATTTGTTCTAACTCTTGCACGAAGATTTCCCTTTGCCCTTTCATTTGGCTCCAAGTACATCGAATATTCATTTACTATTGGATTGATGTCGATTAACTTGTATTGTATTCCTGTTAGTGATACCATCTTTAGTGCATCTTCGGTTTCTGTTTTTGGGGTGATTGCAGTATCTGGCATGACTATAGCTATTGTTTTGTCTGGAAATTTTCTTTTGCAAATGTATGCTAGAACTGCCGAGTCTATTCCCCCACTCAGTCCTAATATGAGACCTTCAGAATGATTCTTTTCCATTTGCTCTTTTAGAAAATTTTCAATTGTACTAGTAATGGAAGCATAATCTTGATTTTTTATCTCATCGATAATTTCTTGATTCAATGAATGGTTTGCAAAAACTGAGAATAAAAATTGTGCCTAAAAATTTCTAAACATCCACGTAGATGCCATCATCTCTTGCTTCAACAGGATATGTTTCCAATTTCACATCTTTGAGATAGTCAGTTAACTCTCCTGTCTTTATGTTATAATGCCAAAAGTGAAGTGGACATTCGACAATGTCTCCATCCAGTTTACCTGGAGCAATAGAACCATCTTGATGAACACAGAGATCATCTATTGCGTGATATCCATCTTGATTAAAAATTGCAATCTGTTTTCCATCAATTTCAAAGGCTTTACCTTTACCTGCATCAATGTCACCTTTTTCTGCAATCTTCTTCCAACCCATGAGTTCTTGTTAATTTTGTCATTTATTTACATTCGCATGATAGGATTTTATATCTCCGAGCGTGGCTTTGTTTGTGAGTAAAGTAAAATCTAGTGCAAAACTGATCAAAGATGGAAAATTGTCCTATGAATGGGCAAGATCTCATATGCAAATTTTAGATAATACGATTAATCGACTAAAAAAATCAAAACCTCTCAAAGGAATTACCCTTGGATTTTGTCTCCATATCACAAAAGAGACATCTGTCTTGCTAATGGGTGCAAAAGAACTTGGCGCAACTGTTGCATGTTGTGGCGGAAACCCCTTAACTACCCAAGATGACATTGCGGCATTTTTGGCCTCTCAAGGAATTCATGTCTATGCATGGCATGGTCAATCTGTAAAAGAATATGATTGGTGTATTGATCAAGTGCTAAAACACAAACCAACAATTCTCACAGATGACGGTGCAGATATGAACGTCAAAGCTCATTTTGATAAAAGATTCAAGAACATGAAAATTTTGGGTGCAACTGAAGAGACAACTGCTGGCGTAACTAGAATTAGAGCAGTTGAGAATCAAGGAAAATTACGATACCCTGTAATCTTGGTAAATGAAGCATACACAAAACACATGTTTGATAACAGATACGGTACTGGCCAAAGTACAATCGATGGATATCTTCGTGCAATGAATTTGCTTATGGCATCAAAACGTGTTGTCGTAGTAGGTTATGGTTGGGTTGGACGTGGTGTTGCAGCAAGATGTCATGGAATGGGTTCCAAAGTAATTGTAACTGAGATTGATCCTGTAAAAGCACTTGAAGCTCACATGGATGGCTTTGAAGTAATGCCAATGGCACAAGCTGCAAAGATAGGTGACATCTTTATCACTTGTACTGGAATGACCAGTGTAATTCGAAAAGAACACATCCTAAAAATGAAAGATGGTGCAATCATGGGAAACGTTGGTCACTTTGATGTAGAAATTGACAGTGAATATTTGCTAAAGAAATCAAAATCTGTCAAAGAGGTAAGACCTGCACTAGATGAATGTGTGCTCAAAAATGGAAAGAAGGTCTATCTAATTGGTCAAGGACGTCTTGCAAACTTGGTTGCAGCAGAAGGACACCCTCCAGAAGTTATGGCACAATCATTTTCAAACCAGATTCTATCTGTAATGTACATTCTCAATAATCACACAAAGATGGAAAACAAAATTATCAATGTACCTGAAGAGATTGATAAACAAGTTGCAGTTGATGCACTAAAGGCAATGGATGTAAAAATTGACAAACTTACTCCAGAGCAAGTAAAATACGCAAACAGCTGGTAAAACTTCTTAACCCCAATACTGTCTTTGAGAATATCTGATGAACAAAAAAGCTATCATTACTAGTGCACTCCCATATGCAAACGGTGAGATTCACCTGGGTCATGTTGCATCGACATACTTACCTGCTGATGTTACAACTAGATTCCTAAAACAAAATGGAGTAGAGGCTTACTATGTATGCGCATCTGATGATTTTGGAACTCCCATATTGATTCAATCTGAAAAAGAAGGAAAGACTCCTGCTGATTATGTTGCTCATTGGAATAAACGCGATTATGAGGATTTTACTGCATTTGATATTGATTTTGATTATTTTTACAAAACAAGTTCTCCTGAAAACATTGAATTTGTTCAAGATGTATTCAAAAAACTCAATGATGCCGGTCATATTTACGAGCAGGAGATAATTCAATTCTATTGTAATAATGACAAAAAGTTCCTACCTGACAGATATGTAAAAGGTACATGTCCTTACTGCAAAGCTGAAGACCAATACTCTGATCTTTGTGAGAGTTGTGGTAGGGTTCCTGAGGAGATTACAGATCCTAAATGCTCTTTGTGTAATCAACCTCCAACAAAAGAAAAAACAACACATTACTTTTTCAAACTCAAAAATTTTGGAGAACCCCTTTCTAAATGGTTAGAAGAAAATGAACATCTTCAAAAAGATGTAAAAAAATACGTACAAAACTGGATAAAATCTGGTTTAATTGATTGGGATATTACTCGTGATATTTCTTGGGGTGTTCCTGTTCCACTTGACGGTGCAAAAGACAAGGTGTTCTATGGTTGGTTTGATAACCACTTGGCATACATTTCAACTGCTCTAAAATTTCTTAATGATAAGGGTATTGATGGAAAAGAATTTTGGAATTCTGCTGACATTTACCACTTTATTGGAAAAGATATTGTATACCACCACTATCTGTTTTTGCCTGCCATGAGACTGGGAATTGAAAATGAATACAAACTTCCTGATTACATTCCTACCAGAGGCCATCTAACTCTTCAAGCTAAAAAAATCTCAAAGAGTAGAAATTGGTATATTGGTCTTAAACAATTCTTAGAGTACTATCCTGCAGATTATCTGAGATTTTATCTTGTATCCATTAATCCTTATTCTCAGGATGACTTGAACTTTGACTGGGATGATTTCACAACTAGAATTAATTCAGAATTAATTGGAAACCTTGGAAACTTTGTTAATCGTGCTTTAGGATTTACCAAAAAAGCGTTCGATGGAAAAATTCCTGAACATGATGATTTTGATGAAAAAGATTCTGAGGCAGAACAGAAAATTAAATCTCTTGCATTGGATGTTGGTTCTTTAATGGAGCAAAATCACCTTGATAGGGCATTAAAGAAAATAATGGAGTTTTCATCCTTCTTTAACCAATATTTCCAACACAAAGAACCTTGGAAAAAAGGACCTGGTACTGCTAATTGTGTATATCTTTCAGTAAATGCGGTCCGGAGCTTAGCAATTGCGGCATTCCCATTTATTCCAAAATCTGCCCAAAATATCTGGACTCAACTTGCATTAGATGGGGTGGTTAATGAGCAAAACTGGAATGACATGTCTGTATTAGGTGTGTCATCAGGTCATTCACTTGGAGAAGCATCTCCGTTATTTGCTAGAGTTGAGGAAACGGATATTGAAAAATACAAAAAACAACTAGGACCTTCTGAGTGATATGAAACCCGTACCCCGAATTTCGACTCGTGGATATTATGACCTGAAAACAGGTAAAACTATCAAGAATAACAACTATTATCTTTACCCAAAAAAAGATTTTCAGAAATTAATTGACTCTAAAGAATTAACCATAATGATTCATGGTCTTAGAAATGATAATGCGGGTGCTATTGCAAAAGCTGTTTTGGCACGTAACAGATTACGAAAATTGGGATACTCTCACCCTGTAATTGGATTTAGTTATGATTCAAACACCACTGGTGCTCATTTAATAAAACATGCAAAACATGCTTTGGCTGTAGGACAAAGTATCGCAAAAAAGAATGGACGAAATCTCGGAAAATTTATTGAAGATTTTAAGGAATCTAGCCCAAAAAGCAAAATACGATTAATGGGACATTCTCTAGGTTCTCAAGTAATTCTTAGTACTATTGAGTATCTTGCTAAAAAGAGAGAAAACTCTGGAATTTTAGAAAGTGTATATTTCTTTGGAGCATCAATTACTGAAGATGTTCCATCTTCAAAAAAGTATGCTAAACTTCTCCAAACCGTTGTCCATAAAAAAATTTTAAATCACTATGCTCCTTCTGATGAAGTCTTGAGATGGGCTGATGACAAAAAGTATGTTTCAGGACCTTTGGGATTGAATGGTGCAATTGGAAAACCCATCAAAAAATACCATCAAAAATTAGTCAAACCAAAAAATCATAGATTTGCAAGTTACGCTGCTGTGTTGAACAACTTTCCATAGAGTATTTCGTATAGTTTTTAGTGCCTAATTCTAAAATTTCCTTGTGGTAAAATCAATTAACTTTGTAGTTTTAGGCAAACAAGATATTGCATCGGAATTCGGTAAAAAAGGAACTGAAACTGATCTAACCCTTTTTGATAGAAAGGAGTCTGACATAATCAAAACATGGGTTGCTCCAAGTGGGTTTCCTGATAAAATACAACCTTTGTTTCAGGCAATCAATCTTGCTGAATATGTGATACTTTATGTCGATAAATTAGATAAATTCACCGGAGAACAAATCATTGCACTTGATTCTTTGAAAAAAGAAAAAGGAATTTTATCTCATACATTTGATGTGGATGAATCAAAATTAGATGCAATGATCAAAGGTACTGTTGTTGAAAAATATGCTAAAGTTGAACAGGAAAAAATTAAAGAAGAGATGGATAAACTTGAACCTATTTCAACTGATGGTTCCTCTGAAATGGTCATAGACCATTGTTTCGATGTCAAGGGTGTTGGAACAGTAATTTTGGGTAAAGTTACAAATGGTAACGTAAAACAATATGATAATCTAAAACTATATCCTGCTGGAATTGATGTACTAATAAAATCCATTCAAATGCATGATGATCCAGTTGAAGAATCAATATGTCCTGCAAGAGTTGGTTTGGCAGTAAAAGGTGCAAAACCTGATGAGGTTGGACGTGGGGATGTTATCTGTGAAGAGGGAGTAGTGGATATTAAAACAGAAATTGAAATTGATTTTAAGAAAAGTCCTTTTTACAAAAATGAAATTGCAGAAAATCAAGGGTGTTTAGTTAACATAGGATTGCAAATCAAAGCCGCAAAATTTACTTCAATATCTCCACTTAGACTTACTTTTGAAAAACCAATTGTATGTAAAACTGGACAAATTGCAATAATCTTGAAACCAGAATCCCCTACAATTAGAATACTTGGTAGTGGACAAATAAAATAGTCTAATTTAATAAAATCAAACTTGTTGATTTCTTATGCGTGGTTTGATGATGGGGAGGTTTCAACCTTTTCATTTGGGTCATTTAGAATTAGTCAAACAAATTCTTGACCAATGTGATGAAGTAATTATCGCCATTACTAGCGCCCAGTTCAATTATTTAGAAAAAGATCCTTTTACTGCTGGTGAAAGAATAGAAATGATTCACAACTCAATTAAAGAATCTGAAATAGATTTGAATCGTTGTTTTGTAATTTCAATAGAAAATCAATTCAACATTGCAACATGGGTATCATACTTGAAATCTGCATTACCTCATTTTGATAAAGTGTTTAGTGGCAATGACTATGTCTCAATGTTATTGGCTGATTCTGGAATTACAGTTGTAAAACCTGAATTCTTAGACCGAGAACAATTCAACGCAACTAAAATTCGCTCTATGATCATTTCAGACCAAAATTGGAAAGAATCTGTTCCAAATGCAGTTTATGAGTTTCTTACACAGATTGATGCAAAAAACAGACTAACAGTAATTTCTAAATCTGATACCAATCCTACTAAACACTGATGGAACCTGTCCGTGCTTGCCCAATTTGTCCTGAATGTGGCTCTAAGAGATTCATCCGTTTACCTGGAGACAAGGTTACTGTAAAATGTCGCTCTTGTGAAAAAATAATCGAAATCTAGGTTTCATAGTTAATATTTGCAATAAAATCTGTCAAAGTCATGGCACAAACATGGAAAGATACCGATATCAGTCTTGATCCAATAAAGGATCAAACCATTGCTGTAATTGGTTATGGAATCCAAGGTGATGCACAAGCAAACAACATGAAAGACTCTGGTCTTAATGTTGTAATCGGTCTAAAAGAAGGTGGTAATAGCTGGAAAAAAGCCGAAGCTGATGGTCACAAAGTAATGTCAGTAGCTGATGCCACAAAACAAGCAGACATTATTCACATCTTGATTCCAGATATGATTCAAGGTCAAGTATACAAAGATGAAATCGGACCAAATCTTTCTGAAGGAAAAGCATTGTCATTTTCTCATGCAGCTGCAATCTATTGGAAATGGATTGAAGCACCAAACAATGTTGATTTAATCATGATTGCACCAAAAGGACCTGGCTCCAAAGTACGAGAAACCTATCTCGATAATTTTGGAACCCCTGCGATTGTTGCAGTTGAACAAGACTTTACAGGAAAAGCTTGGGATAGAACATTGGGAATTGCAAAAGCAATTGGAAGCGCAAGAGCCGGATTAATCAAAACTGCTTTCAAAGAAGAAGTAGAAACTGATTGGTTTGGTGAGCAAGCAGACCTTTGTGGTGGTGCAGCTTCTATGGTAACAAATGCGTTTGAGACTCTAGTTGAAGCAGGATATCAACCGGAAATTGCATACTTTGAAGTTTTACATGAACTAAAACTCATTGTAGATATGATTCAAAGATATGGTATCAATGGAATGTGGAGACGTGTAAGTGAAACTGCAAGATATGGTGGTTTAACACGTGGACCGATGGTGATGGATGCTGCAAACAAAGAGAACATGAAAAAAGTTCTTACCATGATTCAAGATGGTACATTCAACAACGAGTGGATTTCTGAATATCAGAAAAATGGTAAAGATGCATTTGACAAATACATGAAACAATATGACGAACACCAAATTGAAAAAGTTGGTAAAGAAATGCGTAAAATGATGTGGCCTGATTCCACAGAATAATTCTTTTTTCTTATATTTTTCTTAATTTTCCTACACCGGTATTGATATGATCTATAATTGTGGGTAATGGTGTGCCTGGTCCAAATACATGGTCGACTCCTGCTTTAATCAAATCTTTATGATCAATTTCTGGAATGACTCCTCCACCAACAACTAGAACGTCATTGATCTTTTTCTTTTTGAGAGCTTTGACTACTCTTGGAAACAGAGTTCCATGTGCCCCGTTAAGTAAACTCATTGCAATTGCATCAACATCCTCATCTTCTGCAATTTGTGCTACTCGCTCTGGAGTTGCAAAAAGTCCTGAATAGATTACTTCCATACCTGCATCTCTAAATGCCCTACACAAAACAAGTGCTCCTCTGTCATGTCCATCAAGACCTAATTTGGCAACTAGAATCTTGATGTTTCTTGTTTGTGCTTTTTGCTTCATGATATTACTCGTTATTTGGTATATTTTAAAGGCTTTATTTGATTTTCTGAAATGGCATTTTCATAGAAAATCTACTTAAAGAGTATCAAAATCATCTCAATCGTGGACGTCAAACCCATTAATTATGAGTTAACATTTGAGCCAGATCTTAAAAAATTCGTATTCTCGGGAACTGAAATCATTACCCTATCTTGTAACAAACCAACTAATCTCATCCGCATGGATTGTGCAGAGATCAAAATTAAATCTTGTACTGTTCAGTTCGGTTCTAAAATAGTAAAATCTACTTCTAAAACAGATGAGAAAAAAGAACAATTATCAATTCGATTGGGAGAAAAAATCAAAGGCAAAGCAACAATCCATCTAGAATTTCAGGGAATTCTAAATGATAGATTACTAGGATTTTATCGTAGTCAATACAAACAAGATGGAAAAACAAAGTATCTTGCAACAACTCAATTTGAAGCAGCTGATGCAAGACGGGCATTTCCATGTTGGGATGAGCCTGAGGCAAAGGCAACATTTGAGATTTCAATCATTGCTGATAATAAATTCACAGCAATCTCAAACATGCCAGTTCAATCAAAGAAAAAAATGAAAAATAAAACATTATACAAATTTGGAAAAACTCCTGTAGTCTCAACTTATTTGATTTATCTTGGTGTTGGTGAATTTGAATATCTAACTGGAAAAACTGGCAAAGTACAGATTAGAGTTGTCACCACAAAAGGAAACAAATCAAAAGGAAAATACTCTCTAGATTTAGGAAAGAAATTACTATCATCTTATGAAAAATATTTTGGAATTAAATATCCATTACCAAAATTAGATTTAATTGCAATCCCTGATTTTGCAGCAGGAGCTATGGAGAATTGGGGAGCAATTACATTTAGAGAGACAATTCTACTTTATGATCCTAAAACATCTTCTACTAGAACAAAACAATTCATTGCTGAAGTAATTTCTCACGAAATTGCACATCAGTGGTTTGGTAATCTCGTTACAATGAAATGGTGGAATGACTTGTGGCTAAACGAAAGTTTTGCAACATTCATGGCAACAAAATTTGTTGATAAATTTTATCCTGAGTGGAATCTTTGGGACCAATTCATTGAAGATGCAATGAACACTGCGATGGGATTGGATGCCCTTAAAACAACACATCCAATTGATGTTACAGTAAACTCTCCTGCTGAAATTAGAGAAATCTTTGATGCAATATCTTATGATAAGGGTGGATGTGTCTTGAGAATGCTTGAGCATTATGTTGGTGAAAAACACTTCCGAGCGGGTCTCAAGCAATATCTTTCCACATTCAAGTATGGAAATGCTAAAGGCCAAGATTTGTGGGATGCAATCGGCAAGGCATCCAAAATGCCCGTAAGTTCCATGGTGAACACATGGCTAAAACAACCTGGATTTCCTCAAATTGACATTTCTCAAAAGAACAATGATTTGGTATTAAGACAAAATCGCTTTTTGATGGAACCTACCAAAAAAACACAGAAGGGATTATGGCACGTTCCAATCACGTATGGTTTAGGAAAAGAAACCAAAACAAAACTATTAACAAAAAAATCTGTAACTGTCAAAGCTCCTAAGGGGCCTGGCTTTGTTGCAAATATTGGAAGAACAGGGTTTTATCGCGTAAAATATGATGATGGAATTTTACTTGATCTGAAAATGCTAGTTGACCAAAAACAAATCACACCTGTTGACCGATGGGCAATACAAAATGATTTGTTTGCATTGTGTGTTGCAGGAAAAGAAGAAGTTGAAAATTATTTAGATTTCTCTGACGCATATTTTGATGAAGACTCTTATCTTCCACAAACAAATGTTGCAAGCAATCTGAACTCTTTGGCATCTTTGACCTTCTTTGAGGATTACACTGAACAAATCAGAAGTTATGCAATCAATTACTTTAGAAAGATTTTATCCAATCTTGGGTGGACTCCGCAAAAAACAGATAAACACACTGATGCATTCTTGAGAGGTTTTGCAATTTTTGCATTAGGAAAATATGGTGATGAACATGTCCTCGAAAAAGCACAAACTAAGTTCAAAGAATTTTTGAAAAACCCCTCGTCTCTTCACCCTGATATTCGAGAACCTGTTTTCTCCCTTGTTGCATGGACTGGAAATGCAAAGACTCACTCACAATTAATGACATTATACAAAAAGGCAAAAACTACTGAAGAAAAACTAAGATTTTTGGGTGCCATGTGTAGCTTCCAAAATGAGAAACTACTTATCAAAACATTACAATTCTCCCAAACCTCAGAAGTACGTTCCCAAAATATGCAGTTACCTATTATGCGAATTGCTGCAAATCCTTATGGAAAGAAGATTCTTTGGCCATGGCTTAAGAAGAATTGGGGAAAATTAAGCAAAAAAGTGGGTCATGGAAATCCTTTGTTTAATAGAATTGTTGCAAGTATTGTGTTAGTTGCAGATGACTCTATGATAAACGATATTAAATCATTTTTCAAATCTAATCCGACACCTGGAACTGAAAGAACTCAAGCACAAACAATAGAAAAAATTAGAATTCACTCAAAATTCTTACGTCAAATGAGAAAAGAATTCCGATAATATGGCAAGAAAACTTCTTTCACCGATATTCCTGGGAGTATTTACTGTTCTTGCAATAGTGCTTTTGACTGGAGGTGGTTCTGATGACAAAGATGAACTCCGTCAGACATTTCAGGTAAATGCAGTATACTATGATACCGGACATGTGGAAGTTGAGTTTTTAGACAAATCTGAAAAAACTGATTCTGTAGTTATGGAAATTCTTGGAATGGATGAGACATTCCAAAAAACCTTTTCTGAATCTCACTTTATAGAAATTATTCCATTTCCAGATGAGCCAAAATATGGTTGGGAAATTCATCCTGTTGTTTTAGAAGTGGAGCATCCTGAACTAGGAAATGTTCAATTAAAAACAGAAATTCGTCCATTAGGTGACCTTGCTGCTCCTGTGATTTATTCAAGACCCTAGATCACATACAAGATTTTATTGCACCTCTAAAGACTACTTTGTATTGGACTCCCTTGTTGATTTAAAAAAAGGAAAACGTGGTGCAATTGCAAAAGCTATCACTATAGTTGAAAATGATCAAAAAGAATCAAAGAAACTTCTGAAAAAAATTTTCAAAAACACTGGAACCTCTATAATCATTGGAATTACCGGTCCTGCTGGAGCTGGAAAAAGTTCCTTGATTAACAAAACCGCTGTGGCTATGAAAAAACTAGGGACAAAACCTGCCGTTTTGGCAGTAGACCCAACTAGTCATGTTACAGGCGGAGCAATTTTAGGTGATAGAGTAAGAATGACCGAATCAACTGATTCAGGAACTTATATCCGTAGCATCGCATCACGTGGTGCAACCGGAGCAGTTTCCCGCTCCCTTCGAAATAGTATTCGTGTTTTAGAATATGCCGGATTCAATCCAATTATAATTGAAAGTGTTGGAGCTGGGCAAACTGAAGTTGAAATTTCTAATATTGCAGATATTACCGTTGTAGTATTCAATCCGCACACGGGTGATAGCATTCAAACCATTAAAGCTGGTCTTACTGAAATTGGTGATATCTATCTTGTAAACAAGAGTGACCTTAGTGGAACAAACCAACTATTTGATGCAGTTCGTGATTTTATTGGGGATTCTGACAGAAATCCTGCAATTCTCAAGACTTCTGTAAAAAAGAATACCGGAATCACAGAATTTGCCAAGACTCTTAAAAAAATGATGGCGTTAAAAAAGAAATCAAAGAAACAAAAGGATCAAGAGCGATTAGAAGCAGAACTAAAAGATATTGTTTTAAATAACATACGAGAAAAGATTGATGACATGTTAGATTCTGATAAAACCTTTGCAAAATATTTGAAGAAATTACAATCAAAAGATATAGACCCCTTTGATGCAGGAGATAAAATTACAAAATCAATGTTAAAGTGAAGAAATAATGGCAACAAAAAAATCAAAACCAAAACAACCTGAAAAGAAAGTCTTTACTGATTCTAATTTCCCAGTAAAACGTATCTATCAAAAGTCTACAAAAAAGAGACCTACAGAAGATTCTGGCAAATACCCATTCACCCGTGGAATTCATCCTGGAATGTTCCGTGATAGATTCTGGACTATGAGACAATATTCTGGATTTGGTGATGCCAAGCTTACAAACGAGCGTTTCAAATTCATGCTTGAGAAAGGCCAGACGGGTCTTTCAATGGCATTTGATCTACCAACACAAATCGGATATGACTCTGATGCTCCTCAAGCAGAAGGTGAAGTTGGTAAAGTTGGAGTCTCTATTACCTCAATTAAAGATATGATGACTGCCTTTGATGGAATTCCTCTTGGTAAAGTAAGCTCTTCGATGACAATCAATTCTACTGCATCAACATTACTTGCATACTATATTGCAGTTGGAGAATCTCAAGGATTCAAAAGTCATGATTTACGTGGAACTACTCAAAATGATATTCTAAAAGAATACATTGCAAGAAATACCTACATCTATCCTCCACAACCCTCAATGAGATTAATTGGTGACATGATAGGCTATTGTGCTGAAAACGTTCCTTCATGGTACCCTGTTTCAATTTCTGGTTATCACATGAGAGAAGCTGGGTGTACTGCAACACAAGAAGTTGCATTCACATTGGCTAACGCAATTGCCTATATTCAAACTTGCTTGGATAAAGGACTCAAGATTGATGACTTTGCACCACGTCTTTCGTTCTTTTTCTGTTGTACTATTGAGTTCTTTGAAGAAGTTGCAAAGTTCAGAGCTGCAAGAAAAGTTTACGCAAAGATTCTAAAAGAAATGTTCCATGCAAAAAATCCTAAATCATTACAACTAAAATTCCATACTCAAACAAGTGGTGAATCATTGACTGCACAACAACCTGATAACAACATTATTCGTGTTGCAATTCAAACAATGGCTGCAGTTGCTGGTGGTACTCAATCATTACACACAAACTCTAGAGATGAGGCATTGGCATTACCAACTCAAGAATCTGCAAAAATAGCCTTGAGAACCCAACAAATTGTCGCCCATGAGAGTGGAGTGACAAAGACTGCTGACCCACTTGGAGGTTCTTACTATGTTGAAGAACTAACTGACCAAATAGAAGATGGTGTGTGGAAGTATCTCAAGAAGATTCAGAAGATGGGTGGATCTGTAAAAGCAATTGAGAAAGGATTTTTCCAGTCTGAAATTAGACAAAATGCATATCGCTTAAAGAAAGAGACTGATGATGGAGAAAGGATTCTAGTTGGTGTAAACAAATATGCTGAAGAAGAACAACAACCAGAACTACTTAGAATTGGTGGCAAAGTGGAAATTCAACAGAAAAAAGCACTAAAACAATTACGTTCATCAAGAGACACAAAGAAATGGGAAAAAGCATTATCTGCAATGCAGAGTGCAGCTGATACTGATGAGAACTTAATGCCATACATTATCGATGCAGCAAAATCTTATGCAACTACAGGCGAAATTAGCAATGCATTCCGTGAAGTGTTTGGTGAATATCGTCCAAAGGAGGTATTCTAGATGAAAATTGATCACATAGCAATTGCAGTCAACGATGTTGAAGAATCTGCAAAAATCTACAAAGATGCATTAGGTGTTGACTCTGTAGAATTTGAAACAGTAGAATCTGAAGGAGTCAAAGTTGCAATTATTCATTTGGAAAATGGTCGTGTTGAATTGATGCAACCAACAAATGATAATAGTCCTATCAAAAAATTCTTAGAGAAAAAAGGCCAAGGATTACATCACATGGCACTTGAAACTGATAATATTGAAGGCGAAGTAGAAAGAATGGAAGGCTGTGGTGTTCAATTTCTAGGACAAATAAGACCTGGATCTGCAGGAACCAAAGTTACTTTTATTCACCCAAAATCACTTCATGGAGTTTTAGCTGAACTCTGCGCTCACCCAAAATAATTATTCCATCATCTTCAGTGTATCTGATGCAGTAATAATCCCCATAACTTTTGATTTTTTGGTTACAAGAATACATTTGGAATATCTGATTAATGGAACAAGAACATTTGCTGGTGTTTCAAAGTCTACTATAGGTGGAACTGGATCCATCGTATCTGCAAGTTTGGCATTTTTTAGTTCTGCTTCCCCCACATCTGCAAGATGTTTTACAATTCCATCTTCTGATACAACACCTACTATCTCTTTTCCATCAAAAACTGGAATTTGACTGATTGATAACTGATGCATCTTTTTAATTGCATCATGTAGCGTATTGGATGGTTTCATTTTTACAATGTCTTGACTGCAAAAATCTCCTGCTTTATGAGATGATGAACGACTCTCCAAGTTTGATAGATTCTCAAAAATCTTTTTTGCAGTTTCATAACTTGGTTGACTCCTTCCTGATTCTATTTGATTAATCATTGATGTGCTAACACCTGCCATACTTGCAAGTTTTTTCTGAGTTATTCCTAACTTTTGCCTCATCTGCTTTATTGATTCAACATTTGGAAGCATTTGAGATTTAGCAAAGCTTAATCTCTATTAAACTATACTGAATTATTTTCTTTTGGGATTTTCTATTGCTGCCTGAGCTGCTGCAACAATTGCAATAGGAATTCTATGTGGTGATGCACTTACATAACTTAGTTTTGCACTGTGACAGAATTTTATTGAATCCGGATCTCCTCCATGTTCTCCACAAATTCCAACTTCCATATTTTTTCTTATTCCACGTCCATGTGAAATTCCTATTTTAATTAGACTTCCAACACCGTTGACATCAATTGATTGGAATGGACTTCTTTCAAGTAACTCTTTTTCCATATATTCTGGAAGGAACTTGCCCTCAACATCTTCTCTACTAAAACTAAATGTTCCTTGAGTAAGGTCATTGGTTCCAAAACTAAAGAACTCTGCAGTAGTTGCAAGCTCATTTGCTGTCAATGCAGCTCTTACCACTTCTATCATAGTTCCAAAATTAATGTTTAATTTCATCTTGTGTTTTTTCTCAGTTTCTTTCTTTATTTTATCATAAATCTTCTTAATGTGATTTAATTCTGCGATGCTGCTGATTTGTGGAATCATAATTTGAGGATGTGCCTTTACTTTGCTCTTCGTTAAATCTACTAATGCATCGAACACTGCTTGAATTTGCATTTCATAAATTTCTGGATATGTTACACCAACTCTGACTCCTCTGTGACCCATCATTGGGTTTACTTCTGCCAATTCTCTTGCTCTTTTTAGTACAACTTCTGCTTTTTTGATTTCTTTAGTTGCTTTCTTTGCTTTTAGTTTTTGAATTTTTTCTGTTAATTCTTCAGGATTTGGCAAGAATTCGTGTAGAGGTGGATCTAGTAATCTGATTGTGACTTCATAACCTTCCATAGCTTTTAGAATCTGTTTAAAGTCGCTTTTTTGTAATTGGCCTAATTTCTTGAGTACTTTTGCTCTTTGTTCTTCATTTTCAGCCATGATCATGTCTACAAACAAGCCAATTCTGTCATTTGCATTGAACATTCTCTCTGTTCTACATAGTCCAATTCCTTGCCCTCCAAACTTTCTAGCAAGTTTTGCTGCTTCTGGAGTATCTGCATTTGCTCTAACTCCTAGGGTTTTAGTTTTCTGTGCCCAATCTAAAATCTGTTCAAAGTCTTTTGTTACTTTTGGCTCTACGGTTGGAACTTCTCCGATGAATACAGTTCCCACACTGCCATTAATTGAAATCGTTTCTCCTTCTTTTATGGTGTTGCCATTTGCAGTACATGTGTTCTTATCATAATCAATCTTTAACTCTGCACATCCGACGATACATGGTTTTCCCATTCCTCTTGAAACAATAGCTGCATGAGATGACTTTCCGCCTAAACTTGTTAAAACACCTTCCGATGAAAAGAATGCTGGAACGTCTTCTGGTTTCGTTTCTTTTCTAATTAGAATTACTTTCTTTCCTGCTTCTCCTAACTCAATTGCTTTTTTCACATCAAATACTGCAATTCCACTTGCTGCACCTGGTGATGCTGCAATTCCTTTTGCTAATTGTTTAAAGTTCTTTATTTTTGATTCGTCCATTGTTCTATGTAGTAATGCTTCAAGTTGTTGTGCTGGAATTCTTGTAAGTGCTTTATTTTTATCAATTAATTTCTCTTTTACCATGTCTACTGATGTTTTTACTAATGCTCCTGCACTCATCTTTGCAGTTCTTGTTTGTAGCAAATAGAATTTCCCCTGTTCAATTGTAAATTCTATGTCTTGTGGTTCTCTGAAGTGTTTTTCTAATTTTGAGCATGCATTGCTTAATTCTTTGTGAGATTTTGGCATATCTTTTTTTAGTAATGCTACATTCTTTCCAGTTCGAACTCCTGCAACTACGTCTTCGCCTTGTGCGTTGATTAGATATTCTCCTTCAATCTCTTTTTTACCATTATGACCATTTCTTGTAAAAACTACTCCTGTAGCACTGTCATCTCCCATGTTTCCAAAGACCATGGTAACCACATTGACTGCAGTTCCATTTGCAATATCTTTTGTAATGTTGTTTTTCTCACGATAAACTATTGCTCTTTCTCCCATCCAACTTTTGAACACAGCTTCAATGGCTAATCCTAGTTGTTCATTAGGAGCATCTGGGAATTTTCTTTTGGTGTGTTTTTCACAGATTTTCTTATACTCTGATACGATTTTCTTTAATGATTGCACGTTTAGTTCACTGTCATCTTTTACTTTTTGTGCAGTTTTTGCAGATTCTAATACATGATCAAACTTTTCATCATTAACCCCAAATACGACTTTACCGAATAATTGAATAAATCTTCGATAAGAATCCCAAGCAAAACGTGGATTCTTTGTTTGTGTTGCTAATCCATCTACTGTTTTTTCATTTAATCCTAAATTCAAAATTGTGTCCATCATTCCTGGCATAGATATTGCTGCTCCAGATCTTACTGATACAAGTAAAGGGTTCTTCGTAGAGTTCCATTTTTTCCCTGTCTTTTTTTCAATTTTTTCAATATTTTTCATAACTGATGGCATGACGTCTTTTGGAAGCTTTCTGTTGTTTTCATAATACTTGTTACAAACTTCTGTAGTGATCGTAAATCCTGGAGGTACTGGGAGTTTTAGTCGTGTCATTTCGCTTAATCCAGCTCCTTTTCCGCCTAGAAGCATTCTCTGTTTACTGTCTGCCTCTTCAAATGCATAAACTGGTTTTGTTTTTGCCATGCAAGAATGCGTAAATTTTTTGGCTTTTTAAACTAATGCCTTGGCAAATTCAGAAATTATTTTGTCCCAATTCTTTGCTTTGATTATGCCACTTGCAACAAGGATCCCTTTTGATCCTAATTCTACTGCTTTTGAAACATCCTGTCCTGATACAATTCCTGCTCCACAAAGAAGTTTTGTATTGTTATTTGCACTCTTTACTGCATTTGCAGCCTTTGTGATTAATTCTGGTCTCTCAGTTGAGACAGCTTTTCCTGAACCAATAAGCTCTGGAGGTTCTATTGCAACATAATCTGGATTTAATTTAGCATATTTTCTTGCTTCTGCTACATCTTTTACACAAACAATTGAAGTCATTTTCAATTCTTTTAGTTTTGATACTAGCTTTGAGATCTCTTTTGATGAAATTCTATGTTCGCTGTGATTGATTAATGATCCGTTGACTCTGGATTTTTTTAACAATTCTGGAATGACAAAACCCGTTGTACTACCTACCTTGGAATCATCAATATGTTGAGCCAAAATTGGAATTGAACTATTTGCAACAACTCCAATTAGATGCTGAGGTGGACAAATCGCAATTTTTATTTTGAATTTCTTTGAGATTTTTTCAGCAGTATTTACGAATTTGATAATTTTTTCTCCTGAAATTTCTTCATAGTTTTTACAATTAATTACAAACATCTTTCTTTGAACCTTCTTGTATTGTATTTAATCTTTAATTTAACTTCTTAATCTTTTGTCATACATTTTTTTCATTACCAATACTATCATCATTAAAGCAATTGCAGCTATGTTGGTGCCAATGATAAAGACATCTTCAACTATGACTCCATAAATTAACCACAAAATTGCACCTGCTGAAATGAATATCATTAAAAATTTTGAGACATCTTTGAGGCTTTTTGTCTTGTAGCCTTTGTAGATTTGTTCTACCCATCCTGTAAGAATCAAAATTCCCGCAGCTACTCCTAGAATTGTTAGTAATGTTCCATCAACCTCCATTGTATTTCACTAATTCCAGAAAAATTCATCTAATCCTGTTTGCTTTGGTTTTCCTAAGATAGTATCAAAATCCAAATCCATTGAGGATGTGATTTGCTCCAATGTTGATTCCATAAATTCCATGTATTTCTTTGAATCAATCTCTTCTTTTTTCGCCATTTCCACTGGTTTGACACCTGGTTTGTTCAGGATTTTGATGTAAGAAATTCTGTCACCCTTCTTTATTTCTCGAATTGATTCAAGTTGTTTTGCCGCTCGTATGTGTTGTGGAATGGTTTTTGTGTATTCTGATGGTGCTTTACTGAGCATAACATTGAATGTTAAATCCTCTAATGGTATTTCTTTTGCTTCAACTTTTTTTCCACATGTTGCAATCTTTTCAGAAATTTCTTTTTTAGCTTTCTCGAAATCCTCTATCGTTTGAACTTTTGAGAGTACTTCAAGTAATTCGTAGAATAATTTTTTGATGAATGGGGGTGTGTGTGATTTTTTTCCTGTTAGACCTTTGACATCTACCTTTCCCTCTTTGGTGACCCCTAGGTAGTTTTTCTTTCTATTACTAAGCACACAATATCTGTATGTTTTATCAATCTCTAAATCAACACCATGATCTTTTTTTGCTTGTTCAATTACTGTTTGAATTTGTTCTTGAGTTGGATTTTTGATAAATAATGAATCAGTGTCTCCATAAAGAACTTCAATTCCTGTCGCTTCACATTTTTTGATTGTCTCTAAAATTGTATGTCTTCCAATTGCAGTTGTAGCTTCTGCTGCGGGTAGGAAATACAATGGGAATATTTCTGCGCCCATTACCCCATAACTTGCATTTAGAATTACCTTAAGTGCTTGACTGACAACTGTATACTGCTGTCTTTGCTCGTCGGTCAGCGTCTCCTTTTTTGATAAACTCTTGTAGTAATTTACCCTCAAATCTCTTAGAGAACCAATAATCATTGATGTTAGACCATTTTTCTTTGTGCAAGTCCAGTGATTTGTTCCTGGAACTGAATTCCTCTTACAGTCTTCATGTGGACATCTTACAGTTTCATATGATAAATTTCTGACCTTGATGATACTTGGGTATAGACTTGCAAAGTCCATTACAACTACATCAAAATGAATTCCTTCTTTTGGCTCAACAACTAGACCTCCTCTGTATTTTTTATCTTTGATAACTGCGTCTGACATTACTCCCTCTGATCTACTTTCTAGCTCCTGTCGTTTTGGAATCAAACAATTTCTTTTTCTATGTTCATAATACAACAGACTTCGAATCCATTGTGATACTCCCATTCTTGCAATATCGTCAATCGGCATTCTTCCAATTCTTGAAATAATTACTAGTAACTGCATTAACAGTTCGCTGTTAAAGCTTGTGAGTTCGTATGTTAGTAATGCATCATTGTAACAATAATTTGCAGTCTGATAGAGTGTTAATTGATCAAATTCTAATCCGTAATCTACTTTTTCTTTCCCAAGTAATGCTTTTGAAACTGCATTTAGTGAAAAATTTGTATATTTTTGACTAAATGCGTAGATTTGAAATGATCTGTTTGAAAATGTTCTGTACAAATCAAGGTGGACTCCTTTTTTTAGTGTTGCAGAATCTCGCATCATATAAAATGGATTTTCAGTATTTTTGATTCCAAGTCTTTCTCCTCTGTTATAGAGATATGGTAAATCAAACTCATCCCCATTGTATGTTACAACAAATGGAAATTCTTTGATTATGTTAAATGCGTCATGAATCATTTCTTTTTCTTTATCTAAATCATAAAATGTAACTTTGATGTTTTGGTCTAACTCGTTTGTACCTTGCTCTGTTCCTTCTGTTTTGAGCACAAAAATCTGATCAAATCCGTCAGAACCCTTCATTCCAATTGCAGTAATTTTCTTTTCAGCAATTTTTGGGTCTGGAATTCTTCCAATCTCTGCCTCTACTTCAATATCTACACTGAGTCTCTTTATTTTTGGAATTGGCTGATTAAGTAAATCTGCCCACTCTGAAACAAATTCTTTGAATCCTTCCGCATCTACCATGCTTTCACTATCTACTTTGTCCCACAACAAACTTTTCAAAGCAATCTTTACTTCATCAGAAATTTCCATATCATGTGGTTGTATTTTTCCATCTATGACTTCATAATATTTTCCAACTACTAACTTTCTGTCATACAGATAATTTTCATAATATTTGATGTCAGATTCCCAAGTTTCGATCACATTTCTGATACTTTTGTCTCCTGTGGTTCCTCCAATAGCTAGCGGGTCAGCAACCGTAATTTTTGACATGTCTATTTCTTTGTCTTTGATTAAATCATATCTTTGAGTTGTTTTAATTTCTAAAACATCATCCCTTTCTTGAAGAAAATCTAATTCTTCTGGTGCCAATCGTGAATAACAATATGGTTTGTGACCAATCTCATCTTTCCACAAAAATAATTTTTGAGATTTTGGTTCATAGAATTTTAAGACTGCTGATTTTGAAATATTGTCATATGTTGCAGAAACCAACAATGATGGTGACATTGATTCAATTTTTTCAGATTCTTCCATATTGACTTGCATTTTATCATCCAGAATTGTATTTGTTTACTAACTCTTGAGCCCATTTTGCAATTTTGGATTTATCTAATTGGACAACTTCGACACCTGCTTCTTTTAGTAAATCAAAATCTGTTTCTGGATAGGAGTCTAGACATACAAATTTCCTTATTCCTATGGTGATTGCCATTTTTGTGCATTCTAGGCATGGTACAAACGTTGTGTATAGTACTGCACCTTCGACACCTGCTTCAATACCTAATATTGCACAATGCATTATAGCATTAGCCTCAGCGTGATTACACAGACATCTGTCAAGTGATGCTCCTGACTCTATTTTTCCTTCCATTCTTAGTTGACATCTCTTACAACCTCCATCAAAACAATTTTTGATTCCTGGAGGTGTTCCGTTATACCCTGTTGCTAACTGTCTATGATTTCTAACAATGACGGCACCTACTTGTCTAGTGACACAGTTTGAACGTAGTTTTGCAAGTTCAGCTTGCAACATAAAATACTCGTCCCAATTTGGTCTCTCAAAAGTACTCAATAACAATTCTGTTTTTTTGTTCAATATATGGATCGCGTTAAACTAAGATTTCCTGCGATCATATTATTCCTACATGATACATGCACAAACTTCTTTAACTTCTACTAAATTGGTGATTTGATGGCAAGTTATACAGCTGAAGTAAACGCTATTCACAAAAAATTCAACAATGCTGTAAAAAAAGCAAAGACAAAGAAATCTTTGAACAAAGCTTACAGCGTACATAAAAAAGCACATGAGCGATTACTCAAAAAGCATCTTCGTGAGGAGACTGCTATGATTAACAAAGCAAAGAAAAAACTAGATTAGTTTTCTTTCTCATTTTTTTATTTTTTATTTAGATTTTGAACTAACTCTAGAAACTTGTCAATGATGATTTTTGGTTGTGAATCTGCTAATGCTAACATAGCTCTTCCCATCTCTGAAATAATTGCTTGCTGTTCTGATGTGAGATCTTTTTTGATTAATTCGTATTTTTCTAATTGTTCTTCAACTACTCTCCAATTGGGATCTTTGTTTAAGGATTCTAGTAATGATTGAAAATATTCTTCATTGGAGTTTTTCTCACTCATACTAATTTCAAACAATAATGGGATAAAAATGGACTTATTTTTTCAATTATTTATGAAAAATTGTCTGCTCTAGGCACAAATTTCTGAAAATTTGAAATTCAATGGTACATCTTTGTCAATGCATAACTACACGAAAGCATAAAATCAATAAATTGACAATTTTCTTTATACAATGACTGAATTTATCGAAAGAAAATATGTGAAAAAAGACTCTATTGAAAAACGAGATTATCAAGTCAATCTTGCAAATCAAGCTATGTCTGAAAACTGTATTGTTGTATTGCCAACTGGTCTTGGAAAAACAGCTATTGCATTACAGGTTATTGCTGAATATCTTTCAAAAGGTACTGGTGGAGCATTATTTTTAGCACCCACAAGAGTTCTTGTGAATCAACATTATGAATTTCTTAAAGAAAATCTAACTTTGGATGATGTTTCTTTAATCACTGGTGAAGATACTATTCAAAAAAGAACTAAACTCTGGAATAATAGTGTGATTTGTGCCACTCCTGAAATTGCTAAAAATGATCTGGATAGAGGAATTGTCTCATCTGATCAATTCAATCTTGTAATATTTGATGAGGTCCATCGAGCCGTTGGTGATTATGCATATTCTGGTATTGCAGAACGTTTTGTAAATTCTGACGCAAGAATTGTTGGAATGACTGCAACACTGCCTAGTGAGAAAGATAAAGCAACTGAAATTTTAACTAAATTAAAAATTGCTAGCGTTGCTGAAAGAACTGAAAATAGTCCTGATGTTAAACCCTATACTCAAGAGACAAACACTGAATGGATAAATGTTGAACTTCCACCTGAACTAAAAACCATTCAAACATTACTGAAATCAGCACTTGATCAAAGATATGAAACATTGCGTAATAATGGAATCAAGTTAGCAGAACAACAATCACTTTCTGCTTTGTTAAGAATTAGGCAATTTGTATTAAATCAAAACAGGCGTTCAGCAAAACCATTATTCACTGCTATTCGAATCCATTATGCCTTAAACATCTTAGAGGCTCATGGAATAACCCCGTTTTTGAAATTTTGTGAGCGTGCAAAGGCCAAAAAGGGTGCAGGTGTTAAAGAACTCTTTGAGGCTGACCCAAATTTTACTCGTGCAGTACAACTTGCAAAAGAAGCACAATCAAAAGGAATTGAACACTCTAAAATTCCTAAACTTAAAGACATCATAGAATCTGTTCCTGGCAAAGCTTTGATTTTTACAAGTTATCGAGATTCTGTTGATTTGATTCATAGCAAGTTAACTGAACTAGGAGTTTCTGCAGGAATCTTAATTGGCAAAGCTGGTGAAACAGGTCTAAAACAAAAAAAGCAAATTGAAACCGTACAAAAATTTCGTGATGGTGAATTTGATGTCCTAATTGCAACACGTGTTGGAGAAGAAGGATTAGATATTGCTGAGGTAAACCAAGTGATTTTTTATGATAATGTTCCTAGCTCTGTCAGATTCATTCAAAGAAGGGGTAGAACTGGAAGAAAAGACACTGGAAAATTAGTTGTGCTAATTGCCAAAAACACTATTGATGAAACATATTATTGGATTGGTAAGCGAAAAATGTCTGCATCAAAAACAATGGGTGATAAAATGACCAAAGTATTAGAAAAAAATCAAGAAGTTATTGGAAAAAAAACTGGTCTAGATGCATTTATCTAATTTTTGTATTGTTTAGCAATATCTTGAACAATTCCTTGTTTTTTTTGAATGATTTTGTTTTTCATTCCTGATTCTAAATGATGTGTACTGGAACCTTTTGCTACAAGTAAATTTTCTAATCTAATTTCAAATTGATTTTCTATAAACTCAATTGTCCCTTCAAATCCCCCTGACACCTCTAAATTCTCAAATGCGTCTCTAGCTAGATTTTTAATTGATTTTTCTAAGTACTCTAAAATTTCATCAATGATTTTCTCTGTTAGTACTGTCATGCCTATAATGAGGCATGAAATTCGAGTTTATTTTATTTTGGTTTTTTTGAAGTTAAAATTCAGACTCTTTCTCTAAAATATTGCACAAAAATCACTCTTGATGAAACATCACTAAAGAAATGGGATAATTGATCAATAGGGAGAATCTCTTACACAAAGATATTCGAAATATCTTTAAGAAAATAAATCAAAAAATCATCGATCAATTTTAAAAACCAGTTATTCAAAATCTGAATAATTATTACCCAAATCTTTTGATGATGTGGTACCCAAATTCTGATTTTACGGGTTCTGATGTTTCTCCAACTTGAAGTTTGAATGCAGCATCTTCAAATGGTTTTACCATCATGCCTTTTGTAAAGTATCCAAGATTCCCATCTTTTTTGGCACTCCCCGAATCAATAGATAATTCTTTAGCTAATTTTCCAAATTTCTCTCCTGTCTTTAATTTCTCCATGATCAAAAGTGCTTCACTCTGCTTTGAAACTAGAATGTGTGAACATTTGATTTTATTTGACATGATTTTTTCTTTTGTTAGTATTCTTTATTTGTTGGGGTTGTTTCTTACACATTTGAAAATAATGAAACTGTTTTTCTATATCTCCATTTCATAATCATTGATGCATTGTAATGGGTCATGTAAAAAATACAAAGCAACAAGCACTAGCGTTGATGGCGGGAGATATGAGTTGGGACAAAAAAGATGCCCTGAATGTGAACTCTTCATCAACTGGGAAGGGCTGTGGTGTCCTTGTTGTGGTAGGTTGCTCCGAACAAAACCTCGTGCAAAAAGAGTAAGAAATCGAAAAAATACTAGTTTTAATTAAAAAATACTCGATTCTTCTGACCATAAATTCTACGTCTCAATTAATTTTATTCAAGATGTGGTGTGTAAAATGAATGAAGTTCTTATTTCAATATCCTTTATTGAAAAAATTGATGTAAGAAAATAATGTATACTATCTGGTATCTAATCCCCAACTAATTTTGTTATTTGGAATAATTTTTAGAAATGGTGCTTCATTTTCTTTCCAAGGTTCCCGTCTGACCCATTCAAATTTTTCAAAAAATATGTCGTATAGTCTTTTAAACACTTCACCGTTCTCTATAATCTCTGTTTTACCTTGAATTACAACCGCTTTGTGCCCTCCTGATTTGTAAATATCAATTACCACACTTGCATTCGGATTCATTTTTAGATTCTTGTATGTTCTTGTTTCATAATCTGTTGCAATAATTATTGTATTTTTATCCAATACAAAAGAAACTGGTTTAACATGAGGAATATCATCATGTGATGTGGATATCCTTGCCCCTTCTAATGAATTGAGAAACTCTATTTCTTTTTCATTAAATTCTATCAATTGAAAATCCGTTCTCTGATCTCTGGAATATGCTTGTAGACAATATCTCTTACTTTGATTTGTTCTTCTGGTGTTGGCATCTCTTTTTGAGCACTAAGAATAGCACCGCTCATTCCCAACGCCATGCCCATCACGATTCCATAAACAAATTCTTTTGGGTCTTCAACTTTTAGAATCTCTTTGTTTTCTTTTATCTCCTCTAAGTATGCTGGAATTGTTGCTACAGCTCCGTTGATTGTTTGAACTATTAATTCCTCTAATTGATCTTCACTCATATTTTCTTTCAAATAGTTTTACTAATAAATTTGCGCCTAAGATTTTTAATCCAGAAATATTCAGATGTTACATGTTCTCGTTTTTCACTACAAATGAAGCAAATGATGCACTTCCTGACGTGATAAAAAAATACGAGTATTCCTTGGCAAAACAAAACGAAGTAAAAAAACTCGAACAGCAATTACAAATGAGTGTATCCACAACTAATTCTTTTGAGGAGTATGTGACTTTAAAGCAACAACTAAACTCTGCTGTAACTAAATTCTATGAATCAGTTGAGATTCTTGAGAATACGGGGGTTGTAGTCAAAAGCATTGAACAGGGATTACTGGATTTTCCTTCCAAACGATTTGATGATGAGGTCTGGCTATGTTGGAAGTATGGTGAAACTGTGATAAAATTCTGGCATGAAAAAGACTCTGGATTCATGGGCAGGAAACCAATTGAAGTTAGTGACGAATCTCTAGTTTAATTTCTCACAAAATTCTTTGGATCGATTGTTTTTACTGGATTGGATGTATCCCACAAAAATTTACATTATATGATAATGTTATCCAACATTTCTGTAGATTTTATTCAAAGTGAAAAATCTGAATCTCAACTAGTATGTTGGAAATATGATGCAGAATCAGACATTGTCATTTTTCTATCTTTTTGAACAATAAGCCTTCCCTTAGATGGTGACTTTCCAATTTTGATTTACGTTGCGTTGAATTTCTTTACAAATAGTTTGAGTTTTGCATTATTCATGTATGCCAATAATTATACACTTTGTTCATTCTTTTCACAAAGTGTAGTTTTTTCAGGAATTGTACTATGATGCATTCATGAGACCTCATCAAGTATTGTTATAATGTAAGTAACATCTTTTGCTTCTTTAAACATATGATGCAATTGATTTGGAATTGGCTGAATGGATAATTTACATAGTAATTGCAGGAATTTTGGTGGTTGGTGCTCTCGTGCTTATGTTCCCAAAGAAATCCAAAACCAACATCGAAAAAGAATGGAAGATGAAGAAGAACTCTAATCTCTACGTTTTTTATCTCTGCAAATTCCACAAAGATAGTTTTTCTTAAAATTCTCTAACTCCTCTTTAAATTCAGGTGTTTGATAGTATGATTCCCCTGTTTGAAGGCCACCAGGCACTTTTTTACCACAATTCGTGCATGCAATTTCTTCTTGAAATTTTACCTTCTTTTCATTCTCTAGAACTCTACCAATAATCACAATAGGGATTAGTTGATTTTTTTAATAAATAATGACCTTAGACGTAATCTCATGAATCTTATATTGAAAAATCATATCCTTTTTGATGCTCTCAGTATGGTTCAGAGTAATTCGAATTCGCTTTCTTTTGGCATCTGTAATTGCCGTATCTGTTGGTCTTGCACTTAATTGGTGGCAAAATTCAACCATCGAACCATTTGATGCAGTTTTGACTTTTGCAGGAGTTATGGCACTCCATGCTAGTGTTGATTTACTAAATGATTTTTGGGATTTCAAACGTGGTATTGATACAAAGACGCCAAAAACAAAGATGAGTGGTGGAACTGGCGTTCTTCCTGAAGGCTTGCTCAAACCATCTAGTGTTTATCGTGCAGGAATTGCTTTTTTGGTAATTGGGTCTGCAATAGGGGCATACTTTGTAATTACTGATGGAATCATCATTGCAGCAATTCTTGGATTTGCAATATTGTCTATCTACTTTTACTCTACAAAAATTGTTGATTCTGGATTGGGGGAATTTTTTGTTGCAGTCAAAGGCTCTATGATTGTACTAGGTACATTCTTTATTCAATCCGGACAAATAACCATAGAATCAATTCTTGCAGGAATTGTTGTTGGTTCATTATCGTCTCTAGTTTTATTCATTGCGTCATTCCCAGATCATGATGCAGACAAATCAAAAGGAAGAAAGACCCTGGTAATTGCAGTTGGAAAACAAAAAGCAACGAAACTATTTTGGATATTCCCATTTGTCTCTTATGGAGTAATAATTCTGGGAGTGTCTTTGAATTTGTTTCCAATAATCGCTTTGATTACATTTCTTAGTATTCCACTTATGATAAAATCTGGATTTGGGTTAAAGAAAAATTTTGACTCTGTGGAAAAATTAATTCCTTACATGTCTTCTACATTGATGTCTAGTAGAATTACTGGCGCACTATTTGTTCTAAGTTTCATAATTGACATCACTGTCTAAACATAAATTTAGTAAAAATCATCACAAATTATGATTTCTGGATTTGCAACTCCTGA
>VMBT01000324.1_pt1 | contig 31824 bp, 23 predicted proteins | sample 4404301 | NCBI WGS metagenome assembly VMBT01 (sample SAMN12238535, study PRJNA552566) | marine metagenome | isolation source: Coastal seawater | place: USA: coastal Georgia, Sapelo Island | collected 2008-08/2009-08
ATTATTCGGATCGGTTTTCCGGTATTCCTCGGTGGCTGTGCGTGCTCCCATCCTGTCACCTCCTTTGCGTTTTTCCATTCCCTCAACATCTCCGGTGCTCGGTCTGTCGAGAACGACAGCGAATGTGGCTCCTTTTTGCTGAACAGAATACAGCGTATTCCCGGGAGGATAGTTGCCATTGACGATCTCAGAGCGATTTACTGTTTTAACGCAAAAGATCCCGTAGTCCCACAGCTTTCTATTGCGCTCGTAGTAATGAGAATACACTTGTTTTACCCCTGGATAATCCCTGAAGAAATATTTCAATTGCATCGGAGCGTTACTGGCTACGACAATGCTGTCGGTCTCTTTCAATTCAAGCGAATCGATAAGCCATTCTGATGCCTCGCGCATGGAGTGATAGTAATAGTCGGTTTCGTAATTTCCATATGCGCCATTCAGTCCTCCAACTGTCTCGTTGAAATAAGTGTATTGATACGGATTTGAACTGACGGTCCAGGCCGCAACCGGAACCAGTCCCAACACCAGAACTCCTGCAACCACTTTCTGCATTACCGCTTTTTGCCGGTTCATGCGCAGCAGTGTTTCCCAACCCAGACTGGCTGCGATCACGAGATATGGGTACGTGAAGAGAGTATGTCTCCAGCCACCAAATACATTCGAATCCTTGTAAAGGATGTATGCAATAGGGAAGAGGAATCCAAAGAAGGCGATGAACACCTTGGTGGTGTCGTATCTTTTCAACAGCTGATAGATCAGCAGCGCTGCAATGAGGAAGCCCGCTATTATGATCAACGGGTTTGTGATCATGATATATTTCGGCAGGTAGTACCATGGCAGATTCTCCGACATGATATGTTGTCCGTCAAACAGCTGCCTGAGTGAAATTGGCAAGTTTGAAACACGTTCAAGAGTAGCCAACGGTCTGTCGATAGGAGAGAGCAACCCATATGGCCAGAGAAGCAAACCCAAGATGTAGCCACCGACTGCGGTAAGTGCACCGAACTTTGCATATCCCATCATCTTCGCGCCTTCCTTCCTTTTGAGAAGAAAATCCAGACCTAGGAACAAGCCGAGGTATCCGAATAGCATTAGTCCACCAATACGTGTCCCGATGGCAAACCCGATTCCCATGATCACTAAAAGCAAAGAACTCCATCGCGGTTTGGGCATCTCGTCAATCAGTCGGATCATACCCAAGGTGGCGATCATAAAACTCATTGCAAATGGGATATCCTTCGGGTTATTCAATGAATGACCCGTGAATCGCGGAGAAAGGAATAGGAACCAAATCGCTATGAGTGCCGCTCGCCATCCCGCTATCCGGAACACGATCAGTCCGCATACGAGCATGGTTATGAACCCGAACCATGAATTCAAAAGATGTCGGGTGTCATATTCCGGCAGTGGTGAGATCTTATTGAAAGTAGCAGCCGTAATATCAAAGAAAGCTCCGTAGTATTTGAACGCTTTATCACGGTCGATATTCATATTGAACGAGGAAGTGTCTTTTCCGAACGAGGAGTAAAAATGCAATGACTCCTTTCCGTATTCGTTCATGTCGAATTCATCACCAGAAATACCGGCACTTTGGCTGAAGATCGACAAAGCAATGAATATCACTGCTGCAGAGATCCAGAAGATGCGTTTCCACATATTCTCTGACCCTTCGGGCAATCCATCATACAATCGTTCAGGCAGTTTAAACAAACTCTTCTTTTGTTTAGCTGCTGGTGTCGGCGCTTTACGCCTCACTTTTTTTCGGACGGGTTGTTTTTTCTTCTTGCTCAAAGTGCGGTGAATATAGTGAGTTTAGAGGGAATTTGAGCGAGTCTTGCTCAGAGATCATTTGTCGTTCTCCAGAACCAATTGGATCTGAAGCGCAAAAGTGCCCGGAAGAAGACCGGTCAGCACTTTGTCAATGGTTTCGACGCTGCGCAACATCCACTTCGGGAGCATGATAGTCGGACTTTTGGCCGTGACTCCCCCTGAAATCAGGAAAATGAGAAATTCTGTGTAGCGCTTCTTACGTGTTTTGAATGGAAATTCGGATTCGAACTTCTTCATATCGTCGAAGAGCAGATTGTTTATCACATTATTACCGGCCCAAAGGTTTTCTGGGTCGCAACATTCCTGAGTCTTGTCGAATGGGTTCACTTCATAACTGAATCCTTCGTGATTCAACATTTTGAGGATCAATCGCATGAAAAATGAGCCATTTACGTCTTGGATAAGCATCTTACCACCGGGCTTCAGCACTCGGCTGCATTCCTCGAAGAACAAATAGGGTTTGCTCAGATGATGGATCATGTTGCTCGCAACTATATAATCCATGCTGCTATCCTCAAATGGCATGTTCAGGGCGTCCACTTTCATGTAGAGCCACTCATCATCCGTATAGTCCGTTAAAAGGAAGTCCTTGTTCTCGATGAAAGCCTTGGAGAATCCGGCGCCACATCCCACTTCCAAACCTTTGGCACCCTCCTCGATATATTCATTCATCCAAGTATAGCGCCTGTCGAGAAGGAAATACAAATTGCTTGGCTTCTCTTCAAAGAAACGCTTCCGAGCCAGTTTCAGATCACCAACTTGTTCAAGCTTGTGCTCTTCCTGCTTTGGGAAGAAGGTCTTATTGAGAAAAAGTGGTTTGCGGGTCGATGCCATCGGTAGGGTTTATCAGCGGCAAATCTATACTATTTGACCTTTTGCAGAATGCTGATCGCTGCCTCGCTCATAACCGTACCCGGTCCAAAAACGAAATCCACTCCGTGATCGAACAGAGCTTGGTGGTCTTGCTCGGGGATCACACCTCCGGCAACAACTATAACGTCCTCCATGCCTATGGTCTTTAGCTCATCGACCAGTTTAGGGACCAGACTTTTATGTCCTCCTGCCAGGCTAGACACTCCAATGATATGAACATCGTTTTCCATGGCCTGACGAGCAGCTTCGGCAGGAGTTTGGAACAAAGGCCCGACGTCTACGTCAAAACCGATATCGGCAAACCCTGTGGCGATAACTTTCGCTCCACGGTCGTGTCCATCTTGCCCCATTTTCACAACCAATATTCGAGGTCGCCTTCCATGCTCCCTCGCAAATTCCTCAGTCAGTTTTCGTGCCTTATTGAATGCCTCATTGTCCTGCATGCTCTGTGAATATACTCCTTCTATGCGTTGATTGTTGGCATTGTATCTTCCAAATTCCGATACAAGCGCCTCTGAGATCTCACCTAAAGTGGCTCTGACCCGAGCTGCATTGATACTCGCCTCCAGTAAATTTCCTCCATTTCTCGCAGAATTCACGAGCTGCGATAAGGCCTCCTGCACCGCTGATTCGTCTCTTTTAGATCGCACTTGGTCGAGACGTGCGATCTGTGATTCTCGCACCGCCGTATTGTCTATGTCAAGAATGTCTATCTCGGTTTTCTCATTGTGCTCGAAAGAATTAACTCCGATCAACCTGTCTTTCCCGCTATCCAGTAATGCCTGCTTTTTGGCTGCGGCTTCTTCAATGCGCATTTTCGGGATTCCCGCTTCAATGGCCTTTGCCATGCCACCTGCTTCTTCAATTTCTTTTAGCAGTTCTTTGGCTTTGGTGATGATCTCATCTGTGAGACTTTCCATCATATAACTACCGCCCCAAGGATCGATATGATCACAGATGCCGGTCTCGTTTTGAATATAGATCTGTGTGTCCCTCGCGATCTTCGCGCTGAAATCAGTCGGTAAAGCGATCGCCTCGTCCAACGAATTGGTATGTAATGACTGCGTTCCTCCCAAGGCAGCTGCCATCGCCTCGATACAGGTACGTGCCACATTGTTGAACGGGTCTTGTTCGGTGAGGCTCCATCCACTGGTCTGGCAATGGGTGCGAAGCGCCATGGACTTAGTATTCTGAGGATCGAATTCCTTGATCATCTCCGCCCAAAGCACTCTTGCCGCCCTCATTTTGGCGATCTCCAGGTAATGATTCATCCCTATACCCCAAAAGAACGAGAGCCTCGGTGCAAAAGCATCGATGGACAGGCCGGATTCTATTCCTGTACGTACATATTCCAAACCATCTGCCAAAGTATATGCCAGTTCGATCGCTGCCGATGCTCCTGCTTCCTGCATGTGGTATCCGCTGATGCTGATCGAATTGAACTTTGGCATATTCGAGGAAGTGTACTTGAATATGTCGCTGATAATGCGCATCGAAGGCTGGGGAGGATAGATGTACGTGTTGCGCACCATGAATTCTTTGAGAATGTCATTCTGGATCGTCCCTTTCAACTGATCCGGTTTTACACCCTGTTCCTCCGCAGCGATGATGTAGAAAGCGAGGATGGGCAAAACTGCTCCGTTCATGGTCATAGAGACCGACATCACATCCAGTGGGATCTGATCGAACAGGATCTTCATGTCCTCCACGGTGTCTATCGCCACACCGGCCATACCCACGTCCCCATAAACCCGCTCGTGGTCGCTATCATAACCCCGATGGGTGGCGAGGTCAAATGCAACTGACAGGCCTTTTTGTCCGGCAGCTAGATTTCTTCTGTAGAATGCATTAGATTCTTCCGCTGTACTGAACCCCGCATACTGTCGAATGGTCCATGGTCGAATGCGGTACATGGTGCTATACGGACCACGCAGGTAAGGCGGGAATCCCGACACATAATCGAGATGACCGAGATCGACCGTATCTGCCGAGGAGTAACGTGTGCGATATTCGATGCCTTCCGGGCTGGCGTAAGCTAGGTGCTCATTTCGGAGGCTATCCTGACGATGCAAAGAACAACCACTCAACCACTGAGCACAAAGCTCTTCAACACTATAGGAGCCGGCGATGGAGTCAGCAATTCCGCTCATATGCGATTCGTAGCGGAGCAAATGGGAGATATTCCTCGATAACCGGAAGCCATCCCCCGTATTTTCTCCGTCAAACGTACTCAGGTAAACAATATCGGCACCTCCGATGATCGAGGACATCGCTTTGGTAGTTAGACGCAACAAGTTCGAATATCCCTTGTTCCCTTCTTCATCGATCTGCTCCTTGCATTTGCAAATGATCTTGGGGCATGTGTCGCTGAACATTGCCTCCATTGCAATACGAAGACTGCGCACAAAACTGATATGAACGAAAAAGTCTGTCCCGGTCTCGACCTCGATCACAATGTGACCCGGGTCGACGTCTGATGCCGACAGTTGCGATTGTACTTCCGCGAGAATTCCTTCGCGCTGATCTGTCAACTGGATCCGGAGTATGTATCGGTATCCTTTGATGGTCTGCGCATCTGCGTCTTCAAGGGGTAAATTGACGAAATGCCAATCCAGGACATTCGTTTGTGTATCCTCCACGTCGCGATAGAGCGGTCTGGGAGGATTGTCGATCAACTTGTCAGAAGCAAGGAAATCCACGCCATTTAGATCTTCTGCCGTGAGATCAAAACCGGCTGGATAGGGTAACATCAAACTCCATTCGGTTGGTGACGTCCGTGGATAGAAGTGATGTTCGATATCTTCTTCTTTGACCGCAGGTTGAATACGGAGCCCTCTGACCTCTTTGATCAGATCGGAATAGACGCCATCCTTAAGGTCGGAATTGATCTTGTCTACCCATTCCTGCTTGCTGCTACCTGAGAAGTTGAACGCATTGCTCATAAGCTGCAAATTTATTCCAATCATCTGACGACCGCATTGGTTGGCCACACTTGATGATCGAATCTTTCAAGGCAACAGGCAAATCTTATCTTTGCCTCCCAATTTGCTATGGAATTCGAATTCATTACGACATGCGTTGAAAATAACGCACTGGTCATCACCATCAATCGTCCCGACAAGCTGAATGCACTCAACATCAATCTCCTGGGAGAGATCAAGATCGCTGTCGAAGCGGTTCAGGGCAACGAAGAACTTGTTGGGATCATCCTGACCGGAAGTGGCGACAAGGCATTTGCAGCGGGAGCCGACATCGCAGAGTTTGCCAATTTTACACCAGAAGAGGGGGAAGCCATGAGCAGAAGTGGTCATGGTGTCATGAACGCACTGGAAGATTCGGGAATTCCGACCATTGCGGCAGTGAATGGATTTGCACTGGGAGGAGGTTGTGAACTTGCCATGGCATGCCATATCCGTATCGCATCAGACAACGCGGTATTCGGATTGCCGGAAGTAGGCTTGGGTGTGATCCCTGGCTACGGCGCAACTCAAAGACTGCCATTGCTCATTGGTCGCTCACGCGCTACAGAGCTGATGATCACCGGGGGCAATGTAAAAGCAGAACAGGCACTGACCTATGGATTGGTCAACCGTGTAGTGGAACAAGGAGAGCTATTGGCTAGTTGTCACGAACTGTTGTCCAAAGTGAACAAGAAGTCCTATCATGCCGTTAAGAAGGTGCTGGAATCTGTGAACGATCTCTACAATAAAAACAAGGACGGAATGGAAACGGAGATGAAATTATTCGGCTCTTGCTTTCAGTCTGACGACTTCGTAGAAGGCACAGATGCGTTCCTCCATAAACGCAAAGCAAATTTTCGCAATTGACACATGGTTCTGTTTGGCATGCCATTTGTTTTACTTAGCCTGAACAAGTAATTTTGAAACTAAATTAAAACACATTATGAAACGTACTCTTTTAACTTTACTGGTTGCAGTTGGATTCGTTGGAGCTAGCTTTGCCCAAACCGGAAAGAATACTGTTACACTTTCTACGGCTGAAGGCTCAAAGATCAAGTTCGAGAAGACGTCACACGACTTCGGAACGATCAAAGAAGGAACTCAAGCAACAGTTACTTTCAAATTCACGAACGAAGGGAATTCACCATTGGTGCTGAATTCGGTACAAGCCTCTTGTGGATGTACTACTCCAAAATGGACTAAAGAGCCTATCGCTCCTGGTTCTGAAGGAGAAGTGACAGCTACTTACAATTCAAAAGGAAGACCTGGTAACTTCACCAAGACCATTACAGTAAAGCATAACGGAGAAGGTGCAGTTGAGTACCTGACTATCCGAGGATTTGTTGAAAAAGCGCAACCAAAACCTCAGTCTCCGGTCGTATCTCCTGAAAAATAGGTAATACGAATTACGAAATTCAAGGGCGTCCGGATAGGACGTCCTTTTTTTTATTCAAATTTTTAGCTCTTGAGCCACCGATTTGAGAGCAACCCTGTCATGCCACCGGTGTGTAGAAACAGTACTTTGTTCTGATCTGTGAATTGGCCGGAATCATACATCTGCTCAATGGCTGCTATCCCTTTGCCTGTGTACACCGGGTCGAGTAAGATCCCTGTTTGAGATGTGAAATTCTGCATGGTCAAGGTCAGTGTCTCATCTATTTGTCCGAAGCCCTTGCGGGCAAATTCAGTATGCAGTATCCAATGCGTCTGCCCATTAATATGTTCAGTGATATGTCGCTTTAAATAGTCGGCTTCTCGCAAAGCGGCGATTCCATGGATATGGATCTCACTCGGAATACTGCGGATCAAACCGATTAAAGTCGTTGAGGTTCCCACTCCACAAACCACATCTGTCACCTCATGGTCGAACCATGAGCTGTCGAAGATCTCTTCACATCCTTTGATGCCTGCTTGGTTGGCACCGCCTTCCGGAATGTGAAACTCGCCATTATCAGATAAGCCGTCTTGATCCTTGATGTCGTCATATTCTGCACGCGATACGAACTGGAGATCCATTCCGAATTCGTGACACATCCTTAAAACGTAGTTGCTGTGTTCATCCAGCTCGTCGCCACGAACGATTCCAACATTGGGTATTCCTGCCACTGAGCAAGCACAAGCCGTAGCGATCAAATGATTGGAAAATGCTCCGCCATAGGTAACTATCTTGCGAGCTTTCTGACGGCCTGCCGAATCGAGGTTGTATTTGAGCTTACGCCATTTATTTCCTGAAACGAAGGGGTGGATGAGATCATCACGTTTGATCAGGATCTCATATTGACGGTCGCGGTACTCCCATTGTACAGAATCGACCGGTGTGTGAGTGGAAAAACCGGGCTTATTCATAGAACTCGGCCACATCGTCGAGGCCCTTTCGCTTTAAGTCGGGTACCTTAACGTCATCAGCAGGAAATCCTACCGGAATGAGAAGGAATGGTTTTTCGTTCTTTGGACGCCCCAGGATCTCGCACAGAAAATTCATAGGAGACGGTGTATGGGTCAGGGCAACCAAACCTGCTCGATGAGCAGCGGACAAGAACATACCGGATGCGATCCCGACGGATTCCTGGACGTAGTAATTCTTTTTCTTCTCACCATCGTCCAGATCATAACTCTTCCGGAATATGATGACAAGCCAAGGTGCGATCTCCAAAAATGCTTTGTTCCAATCCGTTTGGAGAGGTTCAAGATCGTTCAGCCATTCGTCCGACATACGTCCATGATAGTTCTCGTATTCCTCCTTCTCAGCAGCTTTTCGAATACGGGATTTGATCTCCGGGTCAGTTACGGCACAAAATGTCCAGGGCTGTTTGTGGGCGCCACTCGGTGCAGTCGAAGCGGCAAGGATGAGATCTTCAATGACCGATCTCGGAACCGGTTCTGATGAAAACTCCCTAACGGTCCTTCTCGAGTCGAGCTCTTCGTAGATCTCTTTCGCTCGCTGAGATACATCACTGATCTCCGATTTCTCGAATTCAAGAGGGACGAATGGGTGTTTGTGCTCGCTCATTTACTTTTCCTCTATCCAGATCCTGTCTTTCCCCAGAAAAACAGGAGATTGTACGCTAACTACTTGCAAAGGTTTTCGCGAAGTGGTGATCACCGAATGCACGGTTCCCTGAGGTACGATGATCAGATCCCCTTTGCGTATCTGCTTGGTTTGGTCTCCTACTGTCATCATTCCCTTTCCTTTCAAGACCACGATCACTTCAGTATGAGCAGCATGTTTATGCGGTTTGACCTTTTCCTTGACCCAGATCAGAAAGGTCGTTGATCTGTCGTCACTGTGCATTTTCTTGACGTGAACGTTGTCGTATTCTGCTTCGGGGTGGATGTGCTTAGTCTCCATGCTCTGGGCATTCAGGATGCTCATTGAACAGAGAAGGCCAAAAAGAAGGACGGATCGTATCACTTTGTTATGCATGATCAGAATTCGATTTTGTAGAAGAATGACGGTAAGAAACCTAACTGATATTCCTCTACGAATGTTTTGCTTCCCGGCAGGTTCGGATCATCTACATAGCTTATAGCCAACACATTCTGGATATCAAGTAAATTGATCAGATCAAGTGAGATCTCATGATTCACTTTGTCTCCTGATGTTCTGTATGCAACTCGCATGTCCCAACGGAAATAATCCTTGAACTGGAGCGTATTCCTAAGGTTGTCGTTTATCACTACTTGCGTTCCGCTCGCAATGGTAGCTGCTGTATCGATAGGAGAATACAATCTACCGCCTCCCCACGTGATCTTGGTACCGACATGGATGTTGCGATTTCCGGTTTTCCCGACTTTTACGTCATAACCACCGAGCATGTTCACTACATAATTCCCGTTGAAGTCTGTATCTCGCTTCTTTCCATCGCTTCCTGTATACTTCGATTCGAAGAGTGAGGCAGTTGCCAAAAAGAAGAATTTCTTACTGAAGAATTTCTCAAGGGTCAGCTCAATACCATAGTTCTCACCCGTACCTGTGTTCTCCACCACATCCGGGAAGAAGCGAACGAAACCGGATCCCTGATTCAATAAGGAGAATGATGAAGGGATCACTTCCACCGGAACATTGTACAAGCTCTGGTAATAAACTTCTGTCCTGATTCGGAAATCCTTTCTGAGTTTTTTGTCGAATGAACCAATGATATGGTGACTTCTCGTGAGCCCCATGTCTGCATTGTGTTGTCCAAATGTCTTACTCACCGAGTCAACGAATTGTGCAAAATAGACATAGGTCGGTTGGGTCTGGCTATGATTACCATATGCAAGAGCCCACCGTTCTGTCGGGTCACGGTCAAACGTGAATCCTAAACGAGGCTCTACTGAGACTTGATCACCCATTTGGGTGTAGAGGAAGTGCAGACCGGTTTGCATTGTGAGTCTTCCGGTCAATCGATACTTCCAATTCCCATAGGCGCGCGCCATAAGGGGATTGTCATCCCCGTCAAGTAGCTCTACCCATGGATACTCCGCTGTTTGCGTTTCGGAGTTCCAGACAGCCGTTTCATTTCTCGTACTGTCCAGGAAATTGATGTTGAACATATCCAACATGACCCCTGCTTTGAGTGACGAGCGTGCATTGAATTTCTTGTTGAGTTGTGAGTGCAGCGCTGTCTTCGATTGAACCATGTTATATCGGAGAACAGGAAGCAACGAGAATCTGGTATAGACCGCCGAGTCGCGGAAGATTTTATCGTGTCGTGTTTTTACCTGCTGAACGTTGTAGGCCAGCGTCGTATTTATCGAGGTATTCTTCTTCAAGTAACGGCGCCAATTCATTCCGATCACTCCCATGTTCGTACGGAAATACTGATCTCGATCCTTCAATCCGTACAGCTCTTCAGTTGGAGCTTCATCATCGCTGAACAGGATGTCGATCGCGCTTAAACCACCTAAGCCGAAGATCGAGAACCCTCCTTTCTTTGACGGGAAATTCAACTTGAATGCGGCATCCTGATACGCCGGAGTCGCATCTGTTCCCAGATCGATTCCCAGCGCTTGGAAGATCGAGAAGGTCGCATACCTGTAGTTCACCAGATAAGAGCTCTTCTTTTCTTTGTTTATTGGTCCTTCCGCGTTCAGTTCCGTACCCCAAAGGCCAAATTGAGCCGAGTACTCCGCCTCATTGTAATTCCCATTGCGCATCTTCATGTCGAAGAATCCGGCAACGCCATTTCCATATTCGGAAGGGAAGGCTCCTGTGAGGAAATCCGAGTTTCCGATCACCTTGTTATTGATCATACTTATCGGTCCTCCGGTCGTACCCGCAATGGCAAAATGATTTGGGTTGAAGATATCTATGCCTTCATAGCGCCAGACAAGTCCAAGCGGTGAGTTTCCTCGAACCACTATATCATTTCGCTGGTCATCAGTACCCTGAACACCGGCAAAGTTTTGAGCCATACGCGCGGGATCTTGTCGGCTACCTGCATATCGTTCCGCTTCCTCCGCATCAAAACTTCGACTGCTTACCGATACCATGTCGTTGTGCGAAGCAGTCTTGTCACGAGCTCTTACCACAGCCTCCTGAAGTTGATCGGCCTTTTCACTTAACACGGTATTCACTCGAGCCTGTTTCGCCCCGGTCACGATCACATTTGAGATCACGACGGTCTTGAAACCGACGTATTCAAATTTTACATTGTGTTTGCCCTGAGGGATGTCCGCTAGTTCATAGAATCCCGCATCGTCAGTAAGTGTGCCGCGGATGTCACCGTCCCCAAGGTCCACAGTGATGGTCACACCGATCAATGGTTCTTTGGAATCTGCATCCTGCACCAATCCAATTATACTCTGTGTTTGAGCGAGAATGGAAGTGGTCATTGCCAGGAAAAAGGCAATAGACAAGCTTGTCTCGAGGTAAAAAGGTTTCATTGGTTTTCGACGATAAGTTGACCAAATATACAACAAAGCCTACGAGCTGATGACCGTCAATTTTCCACCTCCGGAGTGGCATTGATCGTATATCACAGAGAGATAATGCACAGAAAATTGCCGCTTCGATATACTGACTTATTTTTGTCCGGTATGAAGCTCCGCATCAAGCTAATTGCATTACTATTTGCATTTTGTTTTCAAGGTGTTTTTTGCTTTGAACTACATGCGCAGATCCTGCCAAACTTTGGGGGGCAACGAGCTGGATTATCTACTCTGAGTTTCTTGAAAAATGACATGAATACCCGATCCGTAGGAATGGGTGGAGCAAGTGTTGCTTTGGATGGAGATATATTCAGTGTGAGTTCGAATCCCGCAGCGTTGACACACTTGGATGAGATGCGTGTTGGGATCAGTCACATGCTTCTCGGTGGAGGTATACACCAGGCTTTGCTGAGTTATCAGGGGAAACTCAAAAGTGAGGCCACTATGGGCTTCTCAGTGAATACCTTGAACTCAGGTGCCATGAAGGTCAGAACAGAATTTGAACCTGATGGTAACGGTCAGTATTTCTCCGTAAGTCAGACCGCATTTGGATTGAATTATTCCCAGAAGCTTAGTGAGATGTTCAACCTTGGAGTGAACATGAAGTACATTTTCGAGCAAATGGCCGCATACCGTAATCACGTGCTGGCATTTGACATCGGCTTCTTGTACGAGACTGATTTCAACGATTTGAAATTTGCAGTTCTGCTTCAGAATTTCGGAGGCAACAGTGCAATTGCGGGAGATGAAGTGATGGTGAGCTACAATCGCAATGAGGAGTTGGAGCTTTCGAGATATACCGTACCTACTGTCTTCAAGATGGGCTTGTCTATGACAGCCTGGGAACAAGACAACAAGAAACTCACTGCGGCGGCGGAGTTGAACAATCCGAACGACAATGCAGAAAACCTTCGACTCGGGGCGGAGCTCGACCTCAAGGAGATCTTGCAGGTTCAGGCAGGAGTTAAACTGAGTGTCAAGGGACAACGCGTTCCCACTTTCGGATTTCGATATAAATCGAGGATCGGGGTTCATCCTATCCACGTCGGTTACGCCCTCAATCCGGGAAGCTTTTTGGGCAACCAACATCTCATCAGTTTGCAATTCACAAGAAATAAAATGGAACGATGAGGCGCCTTTTGATCATATCACTACCGCTCATCTTGCTGTCACTCCAGGCCTGTGAGGGATATTTTGGCAAAAAGACAGATCTGGAATTCATTGAAAAACCGAATTTTCAATTGAGAGACATCGCATATGTGCCTGTTCAACCTGCACTTGAAAATTTCAGTCAACCCACGGATATTCTGACAGGGTTCGATGAACTACTGTACGTCGTGGATGCCGGAACAGAAGAGATCGTAAGTATCGATGAGTCGGGAAGAGAGCTGGGAAGATTCGCAGTGACGGGTGTCAAAGCTATCGCACAAGATCGAAAGCTCGACCTGCTAGCTATTGGAACTGTTAAGCGCGATATATCCGGAACCGAATTCGACTTGACGTGCATTTATCGCATCGATCTACACGGTGATAATTCATATGGGATCCGTGAGGCAGAGATCGTCAATATGATCACACATCCATTCTATTTCAAGTCGACATTCTCCTCGTCAGATGCGGACGTCGAATTCACGGATATTGCTATTCTGGACGATAACAGATTCTATGTCAGTCGGCAAGGAAACGTTCAGCAACAATTCGGTGGCCCTGATGATGCCATTTTGTTGTTTGATGAGAATGACGAGTACGTAACACCAGTTGCTGTCACGTCCAACGGTAGTTTGTATAACAACTATTTTAAAGAACCGTCCGGGATCACCACCTTGATCCAACCACCGCAGATCTCAGCAAATGGTCCTGATGATTTCATCTACACATCCATGGATCCTGATGGCGTGATCAAAGCGCAGTATATCCAATTAGTGGAAACCGAATTCGGGTTGAGCTATGAACCCCGTGTGATGGAAGTAGACACATCAAAAGCAGATGGATTCATGACTTTCCCATACCGATTCGACCAACCGTCGGGGATCACGGTTGCTGGTGACGGAACCAATCATATCTTCATCACTGACGCAGAAAAGGACTCGTTGTACCTTTTCTCGATCAATGGATTCGAAGGTGTTCGTCCACCAGCTGGATATAGCAGCAGCAAGTATGTGATGGTCTCTTTCGGTGGAACCGGAAACACCCTTATGGAATTCAACCGACCAATGGGAGTGGCTTACAAAAATGAGATCGTTTACGTCGCGGATTCAGGTAACGGTAGAATTCTGCGATTCAAGCTCACTTCTGATTTTGATTGATGCTCGCATAGGTCCCTTTGCGATCGATCTTCCCGGAACTATTTCTTAGGATCTCTTTCACTTTGTATATCCTTCTTGGATGATCAAAGCGTGTCAATTCTTTCTCTACCTGGTCAACCGGAAAATCAAAATGCTCTGCCACCATCAGTATCAGGCGCTCCCCTAATTGATCATCAGCTTCCTTCCACAAGGCATACGGATGAGGTGAACGATCCTTCACGATCTCATGAATGCGGTGTTCCAATTCTTCGATACGGATCTTCCGACCTGCGGAATTGACCGTAAAGGCATTGCGCCCTTTGAGGATGAAAGTGCCATCACTCTCAATGTTCACCTCATCAGTAGTATTTATGGTCAATCCAACTTCCGGGATCTCGATCCTGAGGTGACCTTTGGTGTCCGTCGATATTTTCACACCTGAAAATGGCGTGTAACCTGCTTTGCCAAATCGTCGCGTTGCAATGTGGCTAGCTGTTTCTGTCATACCATAGGTGTGGATCAAATCGGGTCCAGACTGGCCGAGCTTCTGAATAAGCTCTTGCTCGCGGGCAGGGATCATAGGTTCTCCTCCGATCAATGCGCATCGGAATCGCCGGAACTGTTCAAATTGTGCCGGATCGTCCATAATGTGATAGATCTGGAAAGGAACGAGACTGGTTAAAGTGAGATCATGATCATCCGGGACTTCTTTCAAAGGATGGGATGAAGGATCCAATACCCGGATAGTATCATCATTTTCAAAGGCACGAAGCACTTGCATAGCACCGCCGATGCGTTCACAAGGGATCGCAATCAAAACCACATTGTCAGATCCTGTGATAAGAGCGGTATTTCGAATACTCCATTTGATCAGTTCCCGGGGAATGGTCACCGGCTTCCTTTCACCGGTCGTGCCACTCGTTAAAAACTCGGGATCGGCTCCGCTTAGCCAAACCTTAAGGACTTTCAGCGCAGCTTGTTCGTTCACACATAAGTCAAAGGATTCAATCTCTTTGAGATCCGCATTTATCTTTACAGGGAACGTTTCGTTACCGATCTTCCAATTCACGAGGCGAGTCGTTTTAGTGTCGACAACAACGTGTCGATCTCATCTTCTGAGTTGTAAATGTGCGTACTGACCCGCATGCAATTGAGGTCGCTTTCCGGAACGTAACGGACAATGAATCCTGATTTTCCCAGCGCTTTTTTCAGTTCTGCGTTGTCTTTTCCCGGAAATCGGAACGACACAACCCCGCATCTGGAAATGGCCTCTTCGGGAGTCATGAATTCGATGCGATCTCCAAAATCTTGAAGTCCCGAATAGAGGTATTGATTAAGCTCTCGGATTCGTGCTTCGATCCGCTCCGGTCCGATGCTAAGATGATACTTTACCGCAGCTTCAATTCCCATGTACAGCGCCCTGCTTTGAGTGCCGTAATAGTATTTGTGTGCTCCATGCGTGAATTCGTCGGCCACGAACGGATGGTCCTTGTGTACGCTCCATTTCAGCCCCGTGTGCCCACCGACATAGAGTGTTTCAAGTGTTTCCTGAAACTCTTTTCTGACATACACATAACCTGTTCCTTTTGGAGCCAGTAGCCATTTGTGGCAACAGGAAGCATAGACGTCGCAACCCATGTCGTGAAGATTGAGCTGCATCATACCGGTACCATGCGCACCATCGATCAGTGAATAGATGCCTTTTTCCCTTGCAAATGTGCAGATGTCCTTGATGGGTAGGACCTGTCCGTTCGTACAAGGAATATGCGGCACTGCTATCACTTTGGTTTTTGGACCAACTGCAGCCTTCAGAAGGTCCAGCGTTTCTTCGGCAGTTTTGCCCAATGAGATTGCTTTGATCTGCAGCCTGTCTTTCTTTGCGCGATACACCCAAGGTAAACCATTTCCCACATGTTCCTGATCGGTAAGGATTACTTCGTCTCCGGCCTTCAATGGGATTCCCCAGACGGCCGTGTTGATACCCTCGGTAACATTGTGGGTGAGGGCTAATTCTTCTTCATCGCAATGCAGCAAAGTGCTCAATGCCGAGACAGCTTCTTTCTCCCCACCACCATATTTGGCAGACACATTGGTGTACATCACGGCGTCGTGAAATGCGTCGATCACAGGCTTAGGAGAAGGACCCATGGTCCCGTTATTCATGAAGACCGGGTCTTTCTGTAAGGGAAACTCTCGTCGGATCTGTTTCCAGCTCCTTTCGGATCGGTCGGTGTCGGGTCCTTTGAACTTGCAGGAATCATCCCAATCCGCTCTTGTTTGAGGAAGAAAAAGAGCGAGCAATCCGGCACTGCCATTGCGTATAAAGGATCTCCTGTCTGTCATTCTAAGTGAAATTTTGATCAGCCCAAAATTACAGGAAATCATAAAGCAGCCCCGAGTCCGTTCGGAGAGTAGAACCCGACGGACCAAAACTACCCATGATTCCGATGTTCTTTAGTACAGGCAGAACGCCTATAATCCTTAAATTCGCAGGTCATTTGAAATCCTACGGAAGAATGAAGTTAAAAGCCATATTCTTACTAATCTTAGTTGGTGCTCTTGAAGCGTTTGCGCAAAAAGGAGGTCCCGTCATCTTTACAGTTGGACAGGATACTGTTTGGGGAGCGGAATTCGAGCGGGTATACAGCAAGAATAACATCAAGGATGGACAGCGTCCTTCAGTGAGTGATCTCAAGGAGTACCGCGATCTGTACGTCAAATTCAAATTGAAGGTGAAGGAAGCCTATGCTTTAGGGATGGATTCCAACAAAGCCTTTGTGGATGAATTGGCCGGATATCGAAGTCAGCTTGCTAAACCATACCTGTCTGACAAGGAGATCACGGATAAATTGATCCAGGAGGCATACGAGCGTATGCAGACTGAGGTTGACGCCAGCAACCTGATGATCCACGTGTCCACGTTTGCGTCACCGGCAGATACGTTCAAGGCGTATAACCGGATCAAGGAATGGAAGCGGATGATCGATGAGGACGGGGTGAGCTTCGAACAACTTGCCGCGGATTCAAGTACCGATGAATACGGTCGGAAGCACAAAGGACGTCTTGGGTATTTCAGCGTGTTCAACATGATCTATCCATTCGAGAATCGAGCATACAACACAGAGATCGGTGGATTTAGTGATGTGTTCAGAACGCAATTCGGTTATCATATTCTCAAGGTGAACAATAGAAGGCCTGCTCGAGGAGAAGTCAAAGTGGCGCACATACTCATCCGAACCAATAACGAGTCAGAGTATGAAGCCAAGAAAGAAAAGATCGATGCCATTCATCAAAAGTTGGTAGGTGGAGAGGACTGGAACGAATTGGTCCTTCAGTTCACAGAGGATTTCTCGACAAGAATGCGCAGCGGAGAGCTGAGCTGGGTGAAGAGTATTGGTGGAAACCTTCCTCCCGAACTCACCGAAATGGCCTTTGCCATGACGGAAGATGGTCAGATATCCGAACCGTTCCGCACAAATTTGGGATGGCATATCATCAAACGCATTGAAAAGCGACCGATCAGGACGCTTGAAAGTGTGACCGAGTTCCTGAAGTACAAGATTTCGAACGATAGCAGGTCCATTTTAGGTAAGAGCGCCGTTCTGAAACGGATCAGATCTGAGAATGGATACGTGGAGAATAAAGCCAATATTGACAAGTATCTCAGCAGTATCGATTCCACTTTCCTGTTCAATATTTGGAAACCCTCTGCCCAACATATCACAGATGATGTGCTTTTCACCATAGGAGATGAAGCGTACACATTCGCGGATATGTCCGCAGAGTCAACAACCTACAAGAACAGCGATCCTGAAGCAGATCTTGAAACGGTCAAAATGGATTTCTTTCAATGGTTCAGTGATAATTCCAACCTTGAGTACGAAGAAGCCATGCTCGAAAAGAAATACGATGATTTCCGTTACCTCATGCAAGAATATCGCGATGGTATTCTTCTGTTTGAATTGACGAACAAAGAGGTCTGGAACAAGGCATCAGAGGATACGCTTGGTTTGCAGGAATATTTTGAGTCTCACCGCGAAGATTATCGTTGGGCGGATCGACTTTCATATCGAGTGTACAAGAGTGATTCCAAGAAGACTGCCAAAAAAGTCAAGAAGAAAGTCAAGAAAGGCTGGACAGACAAGACCATCCTGGAGAAATACAATAAGAAGAATCCACTTGCAGTTCGCGTTGACCATCACGTGGTGGAGCGCGGAGATGACGTAATGATCGACAGTCTTGACTGGAACACGATGATCCATGATATTGAGGACGGAAGTAAGAGCGTTGTCTTCCTACGGGTTGATGAAGTGATCCCATCCGGACTGAAAAAACTTAAAGAAACCATGGGGCCGGTCACCTCGGATTACCAGGATCATTTGGAAGCTTTGTGGATCGAAGAATTAAAAGCGAAATATCCTGTCAAGATCAACCAAGGAGCGTTGAAAGAAGTTTTTACCGAACTGTGATCTCGAACCGCATCTACATATTGACCCTTGTCTCGATCCTCGGACTGACCGCATGCAAAGGTGGTGGTAGTGGTAGAGATGGGTCTGAAGTGGTCGCGGAAGTGTACGATCGAGAACTGACTCTATCCATGATGATGGATGACCTGGAAGGTAAATTGAGTGGAGATGACAGTGCGCAGGTCGTGGAGGATTACATCAGAGGTTGGGCGCGTTCTGAGATCCTATTTGCCCAGGCGCAGGATGTGTTGAGTGAAGATGAAAAGAACAAGGACGAATTGCTCGATCAGTACTACAGAGATCTGATCGTGCACAGTTTGCGCCAAAAATGGCTGTCTCAACACCTGGATCTGAACGTCTCACCGGAAGATATCGAAAGCTACTACCAGGAACACAAGTCTGATTTTGAACTGAAGGAGAATATCGTCAAGCTGGTCTTTTTCAAATTGCCAAAGACCATGTCCAACATCAATAGTCTTTGGTACAAGTTCAATCTTGGCAAAAAGGAGGATCTCGATGAGATCACTTATCAAGCTGCGCAAAATGGTGGTAATTTTCATCGAGATGAGGATGTTTGGCTCAGTTTCAATGATATCTTGAAAGAGATCCCGATCACAACCTATAACCAGGAAGGCTACCTGAGTAACAACAAGGTGATCTCAGTGAGTGACTCCGAGTATATTTATTTCGTTCGTATCCTCGACTTCCGCGTGAAGGACAATATTTCGCCATTGGAACGTGAACAAGAGCGAATTGAACGCATCATTTTGAATAAGAGAAAAAGCCAATTGATGAAACAATTGGAGGATCAGATCGTAGAAGAAGCATACAGTACCGATAAAGTATCCATACATTGAGAAAAGCAGTCGCATATTTGGTCATCCTATTCCTGAGTTCGGGAGCATTTGCCCAGAAAACCGGTCTCATCGAAGAGGTGATTGCCGTTGTTGGTGACAACATCGTGCTGAAATCCGATCTGGATAAAGAATTCATTCAGATGCAATTGCAGCTTCCTCAATATGAGGGAGACCTGAGATGTGATCTGTTCAATCAGCTCATTACCCAAAAACTCCTCTTGTACAAAGCGGAACTGGATAGTGCGATCATTGATGATGCACGGCTCGAGTATGAGATCGATCGTCGAATAGAATTCTACGCACAACAGGCCGGTGGCATCGACCGACTGGAAGATTATCTGGGGATACCCGTTTTGCAGTATAAGAACGAGATGCGCGAAAAAGTGCGCAATCAAATGCTGATCCAGGAGGCACAGGCATCCATGCTCCGAGACCTGAAAGTTTCACCAACAGAAGTACGCAAGTTCTATAACGATATTCCCAAAGACAGTATACCATATTTCAATGCTCAAGTCGAAGTAGGGCAGATATTGGTAACCCCACAGCCAAGCAAGATCTCGGATGAATATGCTCGTCAAAGAGCAGAGGATATTAGAAAGGATCTGATCAGTGGGAAGCGCAGTTTTTGTATCTCGGCAACCTTGTATTCTGATGATCCCGGAAGCAAAACCAGATGTGGAGAGCTCGGCGAATTCAAGCGAGGGTCCATGGTCCCGGAATTTGAACGCGCGGCCTTCAAATTGAAAAAAGATTCCATCTCGCCTGTGGTGAAGTCACAGTTTGGTTATCATATCATCCAATTGATCGAGCGAAAAGGAAATGTGTTGAATGCACGACATATCCTGATCCGTCCGAAGATCGTATCCAGCGATTATCAAAGAACCATCGATGAGTTAAATGGTGTGATCAAAATGATCGAGTCCGACTCGATGGATTTTTGCCGGGCAGCACAGAAATTCAGTGAAGATGAAGCGACCAAGTCAAATTGCGGTCTGTTCGTGGATCCGGCCGCCGGAACCAATCTGATAGAGGTGACAGAGCTCGAACCCGATGTGGCTTTGCAAATTGAAAAGCTTAAGGCTGGAGAGTATTCAAAACCGCATTCTGTTCCTCAAATGGATGGAAGTGTGAAGTTCAGAGTACTCTATTTAAAATCAGAAGTTGCTCCTCACAAGGCGGATCTTTCGAAGGATTATCAGAAGATCGCGAATTATGCGTTGGAGAAGAAGAAACAGGATACCATCGACAATTGGTCAAGGGAATTCAAAGAGCAATTGTTCATTAAAATTGACGAGAAGTATGCCCAGTGTACAGCGGGCAAATGGCAGTAGAAGGCAATAGACCGTATGGAAGAAACAACTCAAATGACGAATACCGGATTCAAGGATAAAGTAGAGGCCGCTGATGCGTTAAAAGCTGCATATCAGGATCTTCAGAAGGAGATCGGCAAGGTGATCGTAGGACAGGAGGAAGTGGTGCAAGGCGTACTTACATCCATATTCTGTAATGGTCACAGCCTTTTGGTCGGGGTTCCGGGACTCGCAAAGACGCTTTTGATATCTACGATCTCAAGGGTGTTGGATATGAGCTTTCATCGTATCCAGTTCACACCGGATCTGATGCCTTCAGATATTACAGGTTCTGAGGTGCTTGACGAGAATCGAAATTTTAGATTCACTCGGGGTCCACTGTTCGCGAATATCATTTTGGCCGATGAGATCAACAGGACTCCGCCTAAAACACAGGCAGCGCTCCTGGAGGCCATGCAGGAGAAGGTGGTCACCGTTTCCGGACAGGACCATCATTTGCCGAAACCATTCTTCGTATTGGCTACACAAAACCCGATCGAGCAGGAGGGAACATATCCACTTCCTGAAGCACAGCTCGACCGTTTCATGTTCAATATCATCTTGGATTACCCAAGTGAGCAAGAAGAGATCGACATCGTTCGGAATACGACAGGAAATGCAGAACCGGAGATCAAAAAGATCCTTGGCGCAAATGAGATCCTTCAATTCCAGCAATTGGTCAGAGAGGTGCCGATCCCTGATAACGTGTTGGAATATGCTGTTCGATTGGTCGGTAAAACCCGGCCGAATGCGGAAGGAGCTTCTGACTACGTAAAGACCTATCTCAGCTATGGAGCCGGACCAAGAGCAAGCCAGTATCTGGTTCTTGGGGCCAAATGCCATGCTGTGTTAAATGGTAAGTACTCACCGGATATTGAGGATGTGCAAGCAATTGCAAAAACGGTTCTGCGACACCGTATCGTAAAGAACTACCGAGCGGAAGCCGAAGGTATTTCCGTAGAAGATATCATCCAGGAATTGATGTGAGTACGAAACATGGCAATCGACGACCTTTTTGCAGCCCTGAAAAAACGTATGCTTGACATGGAGGGAACCCTCCGTGCCAGGATCAATACGGATATGCAAGTGGAGCTTGCCGGAAAGAAAGAGGTGATGCAGGGAAAGCAAAAAGTGGATGGGCATTATTTTGCCAGCATCGTCAAGAAACCCGGAGACGTTCGTTTCTATTTCTTCCCCATTTATACTCACGTTGATGAATTCCCGGAAATTCCGGAACCCATGCAGAAAAGACTCAAGGGCAAAAGCTGCTTTCACATTAAAAAAAGCGATGCCGATGAGCTTCACCATATCACTGATCTGATGCAGAAGGGATTGGAGCTGTATATCAGGGATGGGCTTGTGTGAGTTTTCCACTCAACAATTCCTGTTAGCTAACTGTTAAGCCCTTTAATTCTCACTATCTTTGCCGCCTCTAAACTGAGCCACTGAACTATGGTATCCCATTCATACCTAAGCAACGCCGACATCGACTCTATCGACGCATTGTATCAGCAATACAAACAGGATAAGGATTCTGTCGATTTTGGCTGGCAGAAATTTTTCGAAGGGTTTGATCTGGCGTATGACCGGAACGGACTTCAAGGAGAATCGGTCTCTGAAGACATGCTCAAAGAGATCAATGTTCTACACTTGATCAACGAAGGTTACAGGACGCGAGGACATCTTTTCACGAAGACCAATCCTGTTCGAACCCGACGTAAATATGAGCCGTCATTGGATCTCGAGAACTTCGGCTTGGAAAAGGCCGATCTGGAGAAGACATTCAATGCCGGGGTTGAGATCGGGCTGGGACCGGCAAAGTTGAAAGACATCATTGCTCATCTGGAGCAAACTTATTGTGAGAGTATCGGGGTGGAGTTCATGTATATTCCTGATCCCGAGCGCAAGAAATGGCTGATGGAGAAAATGGAGTCTCGCAAGAATCAGCCAAACCTCACTCTCGAGCAAAAGAGAATGACGCTTGAAAAGCTCAATCAGGCTGTCGTTTTTGAGAACTTCCTTCATACAAAGTATATCGGTCAGAAGCGATTCTCGCTGGAGGGTCTCGAAACATTGATCCCTGCACTCGATGCAGTGATCGAATTCGGTAATTCGCTCGGGGTGGAGGAGTTCGTTATTGGAATGGCACACCGAGGACGACTCAATGTGCTCGCCAATATCATGAACAAGAGCTACGAAGAGATCTTCAGTGAATTCGAAGGAAAGGAATTTGAAGATGCGATCTTCGAAGGAGACGTAAAGTACCACCTTGGTTATTCAAGCGATGTGGAGACCAGTTTTGGAAAGAGCGTTCGACTGACACTTTCTCCGAATCCGAGCCATCTTGAATCGGTAAAACCGGTAGTTGCCGGTATTTCCAGAGCCAAACTAGATGGCAAATACGACAATGATCCAAAGCGATTGGCACCGATCATGATCCATGGTGATGCTTCGATCGCAGGTCAGGGAGTTGTATACGAATTGATCCAGATGGCTGGCATTGATTCGTATGATGTTGGAGGTTCGATCCACATCGTGAACAACAATCAGGTTGGGTTCACGACGAATTACCTCGACGGTCGTACTTCCACTTATTGTACGGATGTCGCTAAGACGACGAAGTGTCCGGTATTCCATGTGAATGGCGACGACGTGGAGGCGATCATCTATACGATCAAGCTGGCTATGGAGTATCGTCAGCATTATCACAAGGATGTATTCATCGATCTTCTTGGCTATCGCAAATACGGTCACAATGAAGGTGACGAACCGAGATTTACTCAACCTCAGTTGTACAAGGCCATCGCTGCTCACCAGAATCCTAGAGAGATCTACGAGGAGAAATTGGCTTCACATGGAGGACTTGAAGCGAACCTCGCTGACAAGATGGAGAAAGAGTTCAAGTCTCTGCTTCAGAAGAAATTGAATGAGGTGCGCAAAGATCTCGAGATCCAAAGCAAGGAGTCTCCGAAAAGCACCTGGCATCACGTTCGAAAAGCCACAGAACAGGATCTTGAGCACCAGGCCAAGACCAGGATCACCAAGAAAACATTCAACGAGATCGGAAAGGCCATCACCACGATCCCTGAGGGATTTCAGGCATTCCGAAAAGTGGAGAAGCTCTTCAAGGATCGCCAGGCAATGTTCGAAAGCGACCAGTTCGATTGGGCCATGGGTGAACTCATGGGATACGCGACACTTCTGGATGAAGGACATCCGGTGAGAATGAGCGGACAGGATTGTGAGCGTGGAACATTCTCACACCGACATGCAGTCATCCTTGCAGAGCACAGTGAAGAAGAATACGTGCCGCTTCAAAATATTTCCGACAAACAAGCTCGATTCGAGATCTGGAATTCACTGTTGTCAGAATTCGCGGTTCTTGGATATGAGTATGGTTATTCTTTGTCGAACCCGGACGGTCTGACAATTTGGGAGGCACAATTCGGGGATTTCGCGAACGGAGCACAAGTGATCATCGATCAGTATATCGCTTCGGGTGAAACCAAATGGAAACGTTTCAGCAACCTCGTTTTGCTCTTACCTCACGGTTACGAAGGCCAGGGTCCGGAACACTCCTCCGCACGTTTGGAGAGATATCTTCAACTGTGTGCGAATATGAATATGCAGGTGGTCAATTTGACCACTCCGGCAAACTTCTTCCACGCCTTGAGGCGACAACTCAAGCGTGAATACCGATTGCCTTTGGTGGTGATGACCCCAAAGAGTTTGCTCCGCCATCCGAAATGTGTGAGTTCTATCGATGATTTCACCAAGGACGATTTCCAGGAGGTCATTGATGACAAAGCAGCTGATCCGAAGAAGATCAAGCGTGTGGTGCTTTGTACCGGTAAGGTATACTACGATATTCAACAAGCCAAAGACGATCAGGGAGTCGAGGACGTCGCAGTAGTTCGCCTCGAACAGATCTATCCGCTACCGGAGGTCAAACTTGCCAAGATCGCCGAGAAATACAAAGGCGCTGAATGGCTTTGGGTTCAGGAAGAACCCAAGAATATGGGTGCATGGACGTTCCTGTTGAGATACGAATGGCCACAGGGGTTGAGAAACCTCAGCAGAAAAAGTAGTTCGACTCCGGCTACCGGTTACGCTCATGTGCACAAGCGCGAGCAAGCGGAGCTCGTCAGGAGGGCACTGTCCTTAAATGAGTAGTTTCACATAAGTTTCTATAAAAAAAAAGGCGGATAACTGATGTTACCCGCCTTTTCTTTTATCATTAACCGATCTTACATATTGTCTACGATCGCCTGTCCGAATTCTGAACATTTCAGAAGCTCAGCATTATCCATCAAGCGATGGAAATCGTAGGTTACTCGTTTGGATGAGATCGCTCCTTCTACTCCTTTGACGATCAAATCGGCTGCTTCGTTCCAACCCATGTAGCGGAACATCATTTCACCGCTAAGGATCACAGAACTTGGATTTACCTTGTCTTGTCCGGCGTATTTTGGAGCAGTTCCATGCGTCGCTTCGAAGATCGCTTTACCGGAGGTGTAATTGATATTCGCACCTGGGGCAATGCCGATCCCACCGACGATCGCGGCCAATGCGTCCGACACGTAATCGCCATTGAGATTCAGGGTTGCGATCACATCGTATTCTGCGGGACGAAGGAGGATCTGTTGAAGGAATGCATCGGCGATCACGTCTTTGACGATGATCTGCTTTCCGTTCGCGTCGATCACTTGCCATGGGCCGCCTTCATAATCCACTGCACCATAGTCGTTCTTGGCTACGTCGTAGCCCCAGGCTTTGAACATACCTTCTGTGAACTTCATGATGTTGCCTTTGTGAACCAATGTCACAGAGCTGCGATCATTGGCTATGGCATAGTCGATCGCCGCTTTGACCAATCGACTGGTTCCTTCCTGCGAAACAGGTTTCACACCAATAGAAGAACTTTCCGGGAAACGGATCTGAGTCACACCCATTTCGTTCATCAGGAAGTTTTTCACCTTCTCAACTTCCGGAGTGCCGTTGTTCCACTCGATACCCGCATAAATATCCTCTGTATTCTCTCTGAAGATGACCATGTCAACTTTACCCGGCTCTTTCACCGGTGAAGGAACACCTTCGAACCAACGAACCGGTCGCACACATGCGTACAGGTCGAGTTTCTGACGAAGTGCTACGTTCAAAGAGCGGATTCCACCTCCAACCGGAGTGGTCAATGGTCCTTTGATAGCAACGAGGTACTCATCGATCGAATCCAAAGTATCTTGAGGAAGCCATTTTCCCGTGTTGTCGAAAGCTTTTTGTCCGGCTAAAACTTCTTTCCATTCGATCTTGCGCTCGCCGTTATAGGCTTTTGCAACAGCTGCATCGAAAACATTTTGGGAAGCCGCCCAAATGTCTGGTCCTATACCGTCCCCTTCGATGTAAGGGATGGTCGGATCGTTGGGCACATTGAGTTGCCCATTTTGAATAGATATCTTACTCATGCGTTGAAATTTTCAAATTGAAAGGGGGCAAAGGTAATACTTATCGGCAGGTACATGTGCCCTCAGGACTCATATAAATTGACGGCTAACTTGCATCCAATCGGGTCAAAATGCGTTTTATTGTATGTGCGTTTCCGGACCGTGAGATACCTTTTTTCGTTCATTTCAATTGCTCTTTTGGCAATGAGCACTTTCGCTCAGACTGATTTAGAGTCGCTCTTGAAACAGGAGGGTCGGAGTTGGGAGCGCAAAATAGAGTTTCTCGGCAAGAAGGCCACCGGCCTCGGCTATGACGTGAAGTATCACCGGATCGAGCTGCATATAGATCCAGAGATTGACACGATGAGTGGTGCGGTGACCACGTACTTCACGAGTTCTGTCCCTCAGTTGGACCTCGTCCAATTTGACCTAAGGAATAATTTGATCGTTGATTCGGTCACGCAAGGAGTTTCTACACTTGTGCACCGCAGAGTCGGCGATCTGGTGGAGATCGATCTTCCGACCGGAATTAGTGATGGTAGTTTGGACAGCGTGACGATCCATTACCATGGTGACCCAACGGACAATCCATATCGCAGCTATGTGCGAGAACCGCGCCGACCAAAGAGCGACCATCCGGTCATCTGGACCTTGTCGGAGCCATATGGGGCACACGCTTGGTGGCCTTGCAAAGAAGGGTTGAATGACAAGATCGACTCTCTGGATATAATAGTCACCGTCCCCAACGGAAACAAAGTGGCGTCGAATGGTTGGCTTGTGGACACTACGCGCATCGGTGACGATCAAATTCGTTTTACCTGGAAGCACCGATACCCTATTGTCACTTATCTGGTGGCATTCTGCGTGAGCGATTATACTGTCTTCACCGATATGGTCTATCGACCGGATGGCGATTCTGTACCAGTGGTGAATTACCTATTCCCTGAGTATGTGCCCGGGGGGCGGGAACCTGCGAAGGAGACGGTCAAAATGATGAATCTGTTCGATTCACTCTTTGGTTATTATCCGTTCAGCGAGGAAAAATATGGTCATGCTCAGATGCTTGAAAGTGGGGGTATGGAGCATCAGACCATGAGCTTCATGTCGGGGTTGGATTACGGCCTGGTGGCTCATGAGCTTGCACACCAGTGGTTTGGTGATCTGATCACATGCGGAAGCTGGTCGGATCTCTGGCTGAACGAAGGCTTCGCTACCTACCTGACCTATCTGGCCAAGGTCGAGTTGCTAGGAGCAGATGAAGGTCGGTCGGAGCTGGAATCTATTCGCCGACGAGCCATGAGTGAGAACAACGGTTCCGTATTTGTAGCAGACACATTGAATCGACAGCGGCTCTTCAGTGGCCGACTGACCTATGCGAAGGCTGGTTTGCTTTTGCATATGCTTCGTTGGGAAATGGGAGATGATGCATTTTTCGATGCGCTGCGTAATTACTTGAACGATCCGCGCCTGAGGTTTGGAACTGCGCGAACCAGCGACCTGCAGTCACATCTTGAAGCTACGTCGGGGTTGGATCTGACCGAGTTCTTTGCTGATTGGTTCTATGGAGAGGGATACCCTTCCTACATTGTGCGTTGGACCAGAAATGGACATCAAGTAGAAGTTGAACTTGACCAGAACAGCAATACAGATGTCGAGCATTATGATGTCACTGTACCACTTAAATTCTATGGAGAGGGAAGGGATACGGTTGTTCGGTTAGAGAGCACCACCAACCAAAGTTCGCACTCGCTCATCCTTGATTTTGTGCCGGACAGTCTGGATTTCGATCCGGACCTGCACATCATCGCAAAGGCTCAGATCTTCCAGAATGAAGATATCATCCGAAACCTGGGACTATTCCCCAACCCCGGTTCAGGAGTGGTGAACGTGATCCATAATTTCAGTGATGTAGAATCGGTGGAGCTGGTCTCGTTAGATGGGAAAATGTTGTTCAGTCCAACATGGAAAGATCTTGGTAGCAAAATGCTTCAAATCGATCTGTCATCGTTGTCGAACGGGCTCTATATCATTTCCGTGAAAGGGAACAATGGTACCATGAGGGCAGAATTCCTGAAGACCTCAGACTAATACTTGCTTTCAAACGCACCTGCATCCGGTGGATTGTCCCGGGACGATCCTGAAAAATCGTTGCCGATCGGAGGATTCAGAAGCTTACCGATATCCTTAGCCGCACTCAGTGAATCTAATTCATAGTTCTGACTTTGATAACCTGTCAAACGCGGATCTTCATTGATCACATTGTTCAATGGAGCTACATCGAGGTCTTCCAATTCTGTTCGAATAAGGTTGTTCTCCATGGACAGACCGAGCACCTTGGAAGCGTCCAGATCCAGAGCCAATTCATTGTCCAGCGAACCTTCAATGATGCAATTCTGGACCAAAGCAGCCATGTCGTAGGTCTGGAGGACATTTCCGATCTGATCGCGTTCAATATTATTCAGGATAAATGTCGGGTCCCTTCGGGCAAAATCGTAGTTATAAGTTACGAAGGTGCAATGACGCAGAGCATATTCTCCTCCGTAAAGTCCCAAGAAACTGTAGCGGGCGCAATTGGCAAATACGGAATTCTCAGCTCGCATATTGGCCATACGTCCGGATAGTCCGTCAAATGCCATGTTCCGGATCTCCGTATTGTACACTTCTACGGTGGGGTCGCCATCCGATGAAATGGAATCACAGTAGATGCCAACTGTACCGTTTTTGATCCGCGCGTGTGTGATCCGATTCTGTTTGGTAGGATACAAGAAGTACAATCCACCCCATTGTCCCACCACTTCTTCAAAGTCTGGCTGCAAACGGTCTCCTTCGAAATACACGGGATCCTCGGCTGTACCATTTACTTCCAGGGTTCCTTCGGTAAAGAGCCAGGAGCCGGGAGCAAAATGGATCTTGACCCCTTTTTCAATGGTAAGCTTGCAGTTTTCCGGAACATAGAGATAGTCGAAGACGACGTACGGCTTTTGGGCATCATCGAGAATCGCATCACAAAGCGTGTCTTTAAAGAAGTAATGCGCGTCTTGTCCCCAGGCCACGAGTTGTACCTGCTGACGACCACCGTTGGTCTCAAAAAGTATGGAATCACGAACGATCAGCGGTAACGATTGTGGGTCATTATTCGGGTCGATAGTCAGTTCGAGAAAGATGAAAACGCTGTCTTCCGGAAGTATCTCCACATTATCAAACTCCCTTCCGGATGCGCCATCGATGTTCATTCGGAATACGCTTTGGTCGCCACCGGCAATTCGAATGTTGCTGCGAATGGCTTCCTTATACGGATTCAGGACCACAAACTGTTTGTTTACGGAAAAAGGTACCCCGGGTCTTGGGCTGGTGAATACCGTATCGAAGACGATCGTGTCTGCTTTGATATTCAGCATATCTCCACTTGTCGTAAAGGTCATGTCGTCCTTGCAGCCGTTAAGCCCATAGGCCAATGAGAGGAGCCCTAAGCAAGCGAATATGATGCGTCGTACAAACACGGTCCAAAAGTATACTTTGCCCGGATGAATAACGCATTCCATGGCAACGTGTTGCTGATTTATGAAGTTTAACGTGAAATTGGCTCAGAGAAGATGACTAAATGCGAAAGATGGCAATTGTCATTTGCTTATTTACATAGTTATGCACCTATCTTTGCGCCCCTAAATTCAGAGCAATGATCATTGGATTACCCAAAGAAATCAAGAACAACGAGAACCGCGTTGCGCTGACTCCAGCCGGGGTGAACGAACTCGTTAAGCACGGACATACTGTATACGTGCAATCAACCGCCGGAGAAGGTAGTGGTTTCTCAGATGAGGATTACGTCAACTTCGGTGCGACCATCCTCCCTACGATCGAAGAAGTGTACGGAATCGCTGAAATGATCGTGAAAGTCAAGGAACCGATCGAACCGGAATACAAACTGATCAAGAAAGATCAACTGGTATTCACGTATTTCCACTTTGCGAGTCATGAGCCATTGACCCTTGCAATGATGGAGAGCGGATCTGTATGTTTGGCTTACGAGACTGTTGAGAAAGCAGATCGTTCGTTGCCTTTGCTCGTGCCAATGAGTGAAGTAGCCGGAAGAATGAGTGTTCAGGAAGGGGCCAAGTATCTCGAGAAGCCAATGGGTGGACTGGGAGTACTTCTTGGAGGTGTTCCGGGCGTACGACCGGCGGAGGTTGTAGTCCTCGGAGGAGGTATCGTTGGGACCAACGCAGCTAAAATGGCTGCGGGTATGGGTGCACATGTAACGATGATGGACATCAGTTTACCTCGATTGCGCGAACTGGATGATATCATGTTGGCCAACGTTGATACCGTCTATTCCAATGCCTACAATATTCAGGAAGCGATCAAGACCGCTGATCTTGTGATCGGAGCCGTTCTGATCCCGGGAGCAAAGGCACCGCACCTCATTACCAAGGATATGCTCAAGAGCATGAAGCCTGGTGCAGTACTTGTAGACGTAGCAGTTGACCAAGGTGGATGTTTCGAAACCACGAAACCAACTACCCACCAGGATCCTGTTTACGTTGTAGATGGTGTTCTTCACTACACAGTAGCCAACATGCCGGGAGCCGTTCCTTATACGTCTACTCTTGCATTGACAAATGCTACTTTACCTTACGCTATTCAATTGGCTAATAAAGGTTGGAAGAAAGCTTGTCGCGAGAACGAAGAGCTCAAGCTCGGTTTGAACGTGATCGAAGGTAAAGTATGCTACGAAGGTGTAGCAGCGGCGTTCGGTCTGGATTATCACAACGTCGATAGCTTCCTCGTTTAACGAGATCATGGAACGCATACTGTTCCATAAGATATACAAGGGGCCTCCGGATTCTTCCGAGGCCCCTTTGGTCATTTTACACGGGTTATTCGGAACGCTCGATAATTGGCACAACATCGCCAGAAAATTATCAGAGCAGCGGACCGTGATCGTAGTGGATCAGCGGAACCATGGTCGATCCTTTCATGATCCAGTTATGGATCTCCCAACAATGGCCCAAGATCTGGAGCAAATTTTGTCTCATCTGGAGATCGAAGAATGCGATATCATCGGACATTCGATGGGAGGGAAGGTTGCCATGCACTTTGCTCTGAATCACCCTGGTTTCGTAAGGAAATTGGTTGTTGTCGACATAGCACCCAAACAATATAAACCGGGTCATGATCGTATTTTCGAAGCGATGTTCTCGCTTGATCTTCCGAACATCGAAAGCCGCAAAGAAGCCGAATCCAAATTGTCGGAGTACATCGAAGAACAAGGTATTCGCTTATTCATACTCAAGAACATAGACCGTGATGAGAATGGGGGATTCCGTTGGAAGATCGATCTGGATTCCATTTCGGCGAATTACGAGAACATCCTGATCGAGATCGAGAGTCCCTGGCCTTATTCCGATGAAGTCCTTTTCGTAAGGGGTGAAGGTTCAGGCTATATCAACAAAGATGACGAGGCACACATCCCTGAACTTTTTGCGAATGCCGAATGCGTCACCATCAAGGATGCAGGCCATTGGGTACATGCCGATGCACCGGAGGAATTTGTTCGCATTGCCGAAGAATTCCTCAATGACTGAAATTGCTCAAATACCACATTCTGAGAATGTAAATTAGCTATTTTAGTTCGCTGAATCTACTACTCTTTGAAACGTCTCTTATTTATTCTTCTGGCATGTTTGGAAGTGGCGCAGTCGCTTGCACAAACTACCGTTCGTGGTAAGGTGACCGATGGAGAGACCGGCGAGCCATTACCTTATGTGACTGTAGTGTTTACCTATACCAATATCGGCACGACCTCGGGCTTTGATGGTGATTTCGAACTGATCGGCGTGGCCGCTGACG
>VMBT01000327.1_pt1 | contig 31656 bp, 33 predicted proteins | sample 4404301 | NCBI WGS metagenome assembly VMBT01 (sample SAMN12238535, study PRJNA552566) | marine metagenome | isolation source: Coastal seawater | place: USA: coastal Georgia, Sapelo Island | collected 2008-08/2009-08
TCCTTAAACCATCTGGGTTAAGTTGTTTGATTCCCAAATGAGTGCCTATGAGTACGCCCATCAAAACAGCGATTGAATAGAGAAAAATACTTGGGGGTAAATGGCCGATCGTTGATAAATTTCCTGCTAAACCGGCCAATGAATTGCATAAAATAAAGATAGAAGCTGTGCCAGATGCCTCTCTGATAGTTGTCCATCCTAAAAAAATAATCAGCGGAGATAAAAAAATACCCCCACCTGTTCCGGTTAAGCCTGATAGCAAACCAATGACTCCACCAAGGAAGAGAGCCAATAAAAAATTAACTTTTTGAAGAGCGTCTCTTTGATGAAAAAAATTAAATATAAGCTGTAAGCCGGCAACTAAAAGCACAAATCCCAATAACAATCTAAAAAGGCTGGATGGAAGATCAATTAAACCTCCAAAAAAGGCAGCTGGAATTGAACCAATAACTGCCGGCATAAGTACTGATAGATTTAAGAAGCGATGCTTAACAAAACGATAACTAGCAATGGATGACACAATAATATTTAAACTTAAACCAATAGGTTTGATGATTTGCGTTGGTGTGCCCATGAACGACATGATGGCAATATACGATGAGGCACCTCCATGACCTACAGACGAATAAATGACAGCACCTATAAAAATAAATAAGGCTGTAAACAAATCATTAAGGGTAAAGTAATCTAAAGTCATGACCTATTCAAAACAAGTTCTAATAAGCTCTAGATTGGATATTTTAAACGTACCGACACTCTTAGAATTATCCATAAGGTAATGAAAATAAACAGTAAACCGCCCATCATCTAAAATATCCTTAACTAAATCCCTTGGAATAATTTCGCTACGTCTTTTATCAAGCTGTGCCGTATTTGATATGAATTCTTCACTTTTAGTTTTGACTGCAACCGCATTAAACCAATTCCAAAGGGTAAAGCTGTAAAAAGGTTTCTTGAGATTCCTGTGGCCAGGCTGGGTGCCAATAAAATGCTTATTTAGATCAAACACATGCTTATCATGGCTATAGAAAAGCACCTCATAATATTTTTTCCTATCCTTATCATCATAATTTTTACGACACACGGCTTTTAATTGCAGATAGTTTTCATCAATTGGCGCAAAATAATTTCCTTCGGTAAAATCTTTAAAAGAGTGCTCCTTGGAAAAAAGTGTGCAACAAAATAAAGCTGTAAGAATTAATAAATTTCGCATTTAAAATAAGTTTATCGTATTTTTTGTTTATAAAACGCATAGCCTATGAAGACAGATTTTATTCAACAATGTATCAAGGGTATTACTCAAGCAATCATTGAGCATGAAAATGATATTGAATCATTGGATCGCGCCATAGGCGATGGAGACCATTATATAAACTTGAAAAGAGGATGCCTTGCCATCAATTCCATGGCAAATGATTTCAATTCGATGCCTCCCAGTGATGTATTCAAGAAAATTGGGATGAAGCTTTTATCCACCATTGGTGGAGCTTCAGGGCCCCTATTCGCATCCTTTTTTCTTGAGTTATCTAAATCATTAGAAAACGACGGTGATGATCGTGACGGTTTTACGAAAGGTTTTGCATCGGGTGTTCAGGCAATAATGGTAAGAGGTAAGTCAGGCTTGGGCGAAAAAACAATGCTGGATGTGCTCATTCCTGTGTCTGAACTGTTAAGTAATCGAGTTGATGGTGATATTTTTGATGTTGCCACACAAATTGATCGAAAAGCTCATGAAGCTATGCTTGCGACAAAAGATTTATTACCCACCAAAGGTAGATCTGCAGGTTTGGGTGATCGCGCTCTGGGCCATATTGATCCTGGTGCTAAAAGTTGCCAAGTTATGATAAGTGCAGTGTGTCAGGAGATTTTAAAAGGTAAAAAATAATATGAAAAAATTTATCAATGAAGTTGACGATTTTATTTTAGAGAGCTTAAGTGGTCTCGCTCAAGCCCATCCTAATTTAGTCAGCGTCAATCTTGATCCAATGTATGTGATAAGAAAGGATATCGCAAATAAAAAAGTGGTCTTGATTTCAGGTGGTGGTTCTGGTCACGAGCCTCTTCACTCAGGTTTTGTCGGTCATGGAATGCTTGATATTGCATGCCCCGGGCATGTGTTTACCTCACCCACACCCGATCAAATGATTGCTGCCTTGGATGCTTACCAACCAGAGAAGGGAGTTCTTTTTATTGTTAAAAACTACTCCGGGGATGTTATGAATTTTGAGATGGCCGCTGAAATGACTTCGTATGAAAATAAATCACTTGTCATTAATGATGACGCTGCCGTGATTAATTCGAGCTATACAACCGGCAAACGAGGTGTTGCTGGTACAGTTATTATTGAAAAAGTGCTTGGCAGTTTAGCCGAGACAGGGGGTAATTTAGATCAATGTTTGTCCTTGGGTGAGAGAGTCAATAACGCTTTATCCACCATGGGTATTGCCCTAACAAGCTGTACGGTACCTGCAGCAGGAAAACCCACCTTTGACATTGGTGATGATGAAGTTGAGGTGGGGGTTGGTATTCATGGAGAGCCAGGTCGTCGACGTGAAAAAATCAAAAAGGCTAATTTAATGGTTGACGATATGATCGATGCGATTCTAGCTGACCTTAAGGAAAAGAATGTTCAAACGAATAGCTCTGAAGTACTCCTTTTAGTTAATGGTTATGCTGGAACACCGCTGTCTGAACTCTATCTTTTATTTGATGTGGCTGCCAAAAACTTAAAAGCTCGTGGCATTAAAATCGCCCGTTCCTTAGTGGGTAACTATACAACCGCCCTGGATATGGCAGGTGCATCTTTAACCTTGTGTGTGCTTGATGATGAAATTAAAAACCATTGGGATGCGCCTGTTTTGACGCCAGCATTAAGATGGGGAATGTAATTATTTAAAATTTTTCATGGTCTGATTTTAGGCGCCATTGACCTAAGGGTAAATCTTTTAAGCGAACCTGACCAATACGCACCCTTTTTAAGGCAACAACTTTTAATCCAACCAGCTCACACATCCTGCGAATTTGCCTGTAACGGCCCTCTGTTAGAGTAAAACTGAGTTGATCTTTATTTTGCCAAAAAACTTTGGCAGGTTTTAATTTTTTTTCATCTAAACTTAAGCCATAGTTTAGAAGTTTTAAATTATCATCCGAGAGACTACCCTCAACCCTCACAAGATATTCTTTTTCTATCTGGCTTTGCTCACCAATAATCTCTTTAGCAATCACGCCATCCTGGGTCAATATTAAAAGACCCGTTGAATCAATATCCAATCGACCCGCGGGGGCCATGCCCTTTAAATTAAATTTCGTTGGAAACGTATTTTTTTCTCCATAAAAATTTTCTTTATCAATCAGGCTTAAAGCAGGCTTATATTTTTTTTCATCATCATAATGAGAAATATAGCCAACAGGTTTATTTAATAAGATGGTTAATTTTTGTGTTTGTTTTTGTAAACCTGCTTTATTGAGTGTAATTTTTTGATCGCGTGAGGCTTTAGCACCCAGCTCATTGACAACCTGTCCATCAACCAAAACATGTCCATTTTGAATGTGCTGATCAGCCTCCCGCCTTGAGCAAAGGCCTAATTCTGACAAAATTTTTGATACTCGAACTTTTTCCATAAATCATTATGACATTTTTCAAAACATGCTAAATTATAAATATGAATAAGCTAAATGACATTGATATCGGGCAATTAATTAGTCATGGATACTATGAGGAATATACTAAAGCCGTAAACCCTCTTTACTCTGGAAAGATTAAAAAGGTGCCCTTCAAACATTTCGCAAGTCACATCCATGAGACAGGTCCCAGCAAAATTCACCCCCTAGATATCAGTCAAGAGCTTGAGTGTGATGGGCCTGCTACCTCACCTGGTTTGTGTGCAAATTTTGTTCGCATTTTAAAGAATGAAAATGTAAAAGCTAATTTTAATGCAACCTCACAGTTAATTTATATCATTAAAGGTTCTGGCTGGTCGCAACATGATGATCTAACCATCCCATGGCATCAGGGTGATTTTGTTGTGCTACCCATAGGCAAAAATATTACACATCACGCCCATGAAGAAACGGCGATGTACCTCATCCATGATGAGCCTTTGTTAAGGTACCTGGGTGCTGAAGCTAACTATGCAAAATTTAAACCGACGCTCTACACCTCTGAAAATTCTTTACTTGAACTAAACAGGGTCCAAAAAGAGGCTGAAGCAAAAAATCGAAGCCGCATCAGTGTGATATTAATTAATGAAGCTTCTGATCAAACGCAGACCGTGACCCATACCTTATGGGCCATGTTAGGCATTTTACCCAAAGGATCCAGCCAACTACCCCATCGACATCAATCCGTAGCACTCGATCTTATCCTGGATTGTAATGAGGGATGCTATACATTAGTCGGTGACACGATTGATCGAGAGGGAAAGATTGTTAACCCTACCCGTATTGATTGGCAGGCAAATTCAGCTTTCATAACGCCCCCAGGTTTATGGCATGCTCACTTTAATGAGTCATCTGAAGATGTTAACTTTATACCGATTCAAGATGCTGGGCTGCACATCTTTTTGAGGTCTCTTGATATTAAGTTTGTATTACCGAATCAAGCAATTCCATCGCCTTAGCCTTAAGCCTTATTGCATCAGAGCTTTGACTAGATAGGGATCAAGATCTGTCTGACTGACTAACCATCGACGGTAATCAGAAGGTATGTCCTTAATCAGTTCACCCTTATGTTTTCCAAAAGGCATTTTTATTGGGACTCTGGCAACCTCACTTCTCTCCCATAACTGCTCAAAGGAATGAACCTGAATTTTTTCACATATAGCCCTAAGGATCTTGGCACAGACCTCAACATCCGTTGCGGCTGAGTGAGCATTTTTTAAAATATCCCGCGCATTTTGTCGGTCTAAAAAATAAAATAGAGCGCTTTGAGAATAAGCGTCAAGCTCAGGCCAGGTTCGCCTTGCAAGGGCCAAGGTGCATATACGTTTAACGTTAGGGTTACCAATGACACCCCAATCATAATCAATGTTATGGCCTATTACGTACTCAACGCTCTCAGGAAGGGAGAAAGTGTTTGCTGGAGGACAATTTTCAAGTTCCTCATCATAGATATGATGGGTTGCAAGCGCACCTAACTCTATTAGTTTTCCTGGATTATATCGTTGGCAAAACGATTGTCCTGTCGAGAAAGGATTAATGGATGGGATTTCGAGCCAAGCACCCTCTATTAGGACTGGATCAAATTTACCTGTTGTTTCGGTGTCAAAAACTATTGCTTTCATTAGGTCCTCTTAACGAAAGCATAGCAGATTTAATAAAGGCTTAGGCCTTAGAAAAAACAAATTTGTTTTTTTCGTAGTCAACTTTGATTCTATTCGAGGCCATAAATTCTCCGGCAAGAATTTTTTTCGCTAAAGGGTTCTCAATTTCTGACTGAATCGCCCTTTTTAAGGGTCTGGCGCCATAGACATTATCAAAGCCAGCGTTGGCAATCTGTTTGATCGCCTCCTTGCTAAACTCTAAACTCATCTCTAAGGCTGTGATTCTTTTCTTCAGGTTTTCAAGTTGAATGGAAGCAATTAACTCAATGTTGGACTCCTCAAGCGCATGAAAGACAACCACCTCATCAATACGGTTAATAAATTCAGGTTTAAAATAATTTTTTACTTCACCCATCACAGATAGTTTTAATACCTGATAATCCTCATTGGCTTTCTCTTGAATCATCTGTGATGCAAGGTTTGAGGTCATGATGATGACAGTATTTTTAAAGTCAACAGTGCGGCCCTGGCCATCGGTTAAGCGACCATCATCTAAGACTTGCAACATCACATTAAACACATCCGGATGAGCTTTTTCTACCTCATCGAGCAAAATTACACTGTAAGGTTTTCTCCTCACAGCCTCAGTGAGGTAACCGCCTTCGTCATAACCCACATAACCAGGGGGGGCTCCTATGAGTCTTGCCACTGAGTGTTTTTCCATAAACTCACTCATATCAATACGTATTAGGTGATCTTCAGAATCAAATAAAAATTCTGCTAAAGCCTTTGAGAGCTCAGTTTTACCAACACCCGTTGGGCCTAGGAATAAAAAGGATCCATAGGGTTTATTAGGCTCTGAGAGTCCTGACCTTGACCTGCGAATGGCATCAGAAATAATGGTAACTGCTTCGTTTTGCCCTACAACACGCTCATGCAACTTTTCTTCAATGTTGAGTAATTTATCTCGCTCGCCCTGCATCATCTTAGATACAGGTATACCTGTGGCACGACTGACAACCTCAGCAATTTCATCAGCTCCAACCTCGGTAATCAACATCCTAGGTTTATCATGGGCACTTTTTTCATTCTTTGTGGCCTGTTTGAGTTGAGACTCTAAATCAGGTAACTCACCATACTGCAATTCAGATACTTTTTGCCAATCACCAGACCGCTTGGCCTCCTCCATTTTAAATTTAAGTTGTTCAATTTTTTCTTTAACATCATGAGTGCCGCTCAAGAGGATTTTTTCTGACTTCCAAACACTCTCTAAGTCATTAAATTCTCTTTCATTTTTACTTATCTCTTCCTCAATTGCAGATAACCTTTTTTTTGAGGCCTCGTCCTTTTCTTTTCGAACAGCCTCTCTTTCAATCTTTAATTGAATAAGTTTTCTCTCAATCTTATCCAGTGACTCAGGTTTTGAGTCAATTTCCATTTTGACTTTTGAGGCCGCCTCATCAATTAAGTCGATGGCTTTATCTGGTAAAAAACGGTCTGTAATGTAGCGTTGAGAGAGTTCAGCAGCAGCTACAATGGCAGGATCAGTGATTTCAACATTGTGATGAATTTCATATTTCTCCTGGAGCCCTCTTAAGATAGCGATGGTTGCCTCAATGCTTGGTTCCTCAACTAAAACTTTTTGGAAGCGCCTCTCAAGAGCCGCGTCTTTTTCAACATACTGCCTATACTCATTTAAAGTTGTAGCTCCAACACAATGTAACTCTCCCCTAGCAAGTGCAGGCTTGAGCATGTTTCCGGCGTCCATCGCGCCTTCGGCCTTGCCAGCCCCAACCATGGTATGAATTTCATCTATAAAGAGGATAACTCTCCCCTCTTCAGCTGCAATTTCTTTAAGAACTGATTTAAGCCTCTCCTCAAATTCGCCTCGGTACTTAGCACCAGCCAATAAAGCCGCCATATCAAGCGACAACACCACCTTATTTTTAAGTGTTTCAGGGACTTCACCGTTAATGATTCTTTGAGCTAAACCTTCAACTATGGCTGTTTTACCAACACCAGGCTCTCCAATCAAGACCGGATTATTTTTACTGCGCCTTTGCAAAACCTGAATGGTTCTTCTAATTTCGTCGTCACGGCCAATCACTGGGTCAAGCTTACCTAGACGTGCTCGTTCAGTAAGATCGAGTGTAAATTTTTTAAGGGCCTCGCGTTGACTGTCAGCATTTTGTGAATCTACCTTAGAGTTCTTCCTAACAGATGCAATGGATTTTTGTAAATTTTCTTTTTGACAGCCAGCATCCCTTAGCAACTTCCCTGAATTACCCTTGTCATCGACGAGTGCAAGCAAAAACATTTCGGGCGATATAAAGCTGTCGCCCTGCTTTAATGCATTTTTTTCAGTGATATTAAGAAGTGAATTTAACTCCCTTGAGACGCCAATCTCACCATTATTAGTATCGACCTTGGCAAGATTATTGATGGTGCTAACCAATGATTGTTCAAGTTGATCGGTTTGCGTTCCAGCAGACGAGAGAATAGCCTTGCTATCTCCATGTTCATCACGTAAGAATGCCAACAAAAGATGTGCAGGCTCAATGGCAGCATTATCATGCGCATTGGCAATTGACTGTGCCTCAGCAAAAGTCTGTTGAAACTTAGTGGTTAGCTTTTCAAACCTCATCAATTCGTACCTAAAAAGTTAAGATAACTCTAAGATGGGGTTGAGATTAAAAAAATCAAGTAGGGGGATAAAAGGTTGAAGCACTTATTGACTTTACTGATTGAATTATGAGTTTTTTTAAGAATTGGTCGGAGCGGTGAGATTCGAACTCACGACCCCTTGCACCCCATGCAAGTACGCTACCAGGCTGCGCTACGCCCCGAATCAATTACTTTAAAATCTTTAGAATGTCATTTAATTGGTTTTTGAAATTACTTAAATCTTCACCGCTTGGGGCACCTGGTTGAGAGGCATCTAACGGTAATTCAGCCTGAGCCTTCTTAATAGCCTCTTCTGAAGTCGCGTCTTTCACAAACTGTCGATCTGTTAACTTAGCCTTAGCTCCTTGTATGGTAAATCCTTCGAAATAAAGAAGTTCACGAATTTTTCTAATCAGCATGATTTCAGCTTGCTGATAATAACGTCGATTGCCGCGTCTTTTAGAGGGTTGTAGCTGAGGAAACTCTTGTTCCCAATACCTTAAGACATGTGGCTTTAAATCACATAAGTTGCTGACTTCACCAATGGCGAAATACCGCTTCGTAGGAATGGGTGGTAATGATTTTTTATGTTTGGTTTCCAGTTGTCTTCTCTTCTACACTGTTTTTTAATTTTTGACTTGAGTGAAAAGTGACAACTCGTCTTGCTTTGATAGGAATTTCTTCGCCTGTTTTAGGGTTACGTCCTGGTCTCTCAGATTTGGTTCTTAGTTCAAAATTACCAAAACCTGACAGCTTAACGCTTTCACCTTTTTCCAGAGAAGATCTAATTTCTTCAAAAAAAGCTTCGACCATTTCCTTAGCTTCGCTCTTATTCAAGCCAACCTCATCAAATAAAATTTCAGCTAATTCTGCTTTTGTTAATGTCATCTTAAAAATTCCATAATCTAGTTAACGTAACGTTGCACTAAATTTACTCTGCAAGATTTCAAGCACCTGATCAACGATTTTAGTGACATCACTATCCTCAAGTGTTTTATAAGTATCTTGCATAAGTATAAGAAATGCAATACTTTTTTTATTTTTATCTATACCTTGACCTTGATAAACATCAAATGGCGTAAATTCAATCACTCGACCAATCTTAGCCCCATTCACAGCCTTAATCATATCCTGTACAGGAACCTCCTGGTCTACAATGACGGCGATGTCACGTCTTACAGGGATTAACTTACTTGGTAACTCAATATCGTTCAAGCCTCTCTTTTGTAGGGCATCTAAACGAAATTCAAAGATAAAAGTAGGTTCTGTTAAATCGTATTTTTGCTGCCATAGGGGGTGAAGATGTCCTAACCAACCTACCGCTTCTCCATTTAATGTAATGAGTGCTGTTTGGCCAGGATGGAGTGCGCCCGGAACCCCTTTTGAAGGCATTTCATAACCTAATAAATTACTTGAAATAATTTCTATATCTCCTTTGATATTAAAGAAATTATTTTTTTCATTTTTGGATTTCCATTGCTCTGGCATAGACGATCCATAGGCCAGACCTGACACCATGGTTTGTTCAAAAATAGTATTATTTTGCTTATGATACGTGGGTGCAATTTCAAAAATTCTGACCTGACTTTGGCCCCGATTGATGTTGTAATTTAACACCTCAAGATGGCTTGCCCAAAGCTTAGATCGCATGACATTCATCTGTGACGCAATGGGATTATCAAGCTCAATTAAATTTTTGTTTTCATGAAGTTGTTGCTCTAAATCTTTATCGATAAAACTGTAGGTAACCACCTCGGTGTAACCAAGGTTAGCCATTTTATTTTTGGTTTCATTAATATCAATTTGGCTGTCAGGTAACTCAAGCATTTCTGCTTTTTGATCAGGCAAGATAGACTCAATATTGTCATAACCATAGAGCCTGATAACCTCTTCGATGAGGTCGGCCTCTATCTTTAGGTCAAAGCGATAGCTGGGTGGGGTCACCTCAAACATACCTGGTTTAGTTTGTTTGTATGTCATTTGCAGTGACTTAATCGCATTCTCTATAATTTTTTCATCCAGACTTAAACCTAACACTTTGCTGACCTTCGATGCATTGAGTGTAATGGTATCTCTGGTTGGTAAATTGGATTGAACATCGATTAAATCAGATGCCACACCACCACAGTACTCAATAATCAACTCTGTCGCTCGGTCGAGCGCATGGGCTGTGTTTGCATAATCCACACCACGCTCAAAACGGTGTGAGGAGTCTGTGCTAAGGCCAAAAGAACGTGCTCGGCCAGCAATCACCTCAGGGTTAAAGAATGCGCTTTCTAAGAAAACATCGGTTGTGGTTTGGTCTATGGCTGAATCCAAGCCGCCCATAATGCCGGCTAGGGCAATCGGACCCTTTTCATCTGCGATTACTAGATCCTTATCGGATAGCTCAACCTCTTGCTCGTTAAGTAATGTGATTTTTTCTTTTTTATTTGCACGCCTTACTTGTATTTGACCCTGGAGTTTGTGTTGGTCAAAGGCATGTAAGGGTTGGCCTAGTTCCATTAGGACGTAATTTGTAATATCCACTATCGGGCTTATCGATCCTATGCCAGATCTCTCGAGTGATTGGATAATAAAATCAGGTAGTTTTTGATTATTGTTAACTCCCCTGATCTGCCTTCCACAGTATCTGGGGCAACTCGCCTGGTCATTAATTTCAATCTTTTGCTCACATTTACCCTTAGAGGTTACCGCCGGAGGGATTTGTGTTTTCATTGGGATTTTACTCAGAGATGCTACCTCGCGAGCAACACCCAAGATACTCAAGCAATCCGCTCGGTTAGGGGTTAAAGAGAGCGTGTAGACCGTATCATCAAGCGATAAGGCTTGTTTTATTGTGGTGCCAACCATCATATCCTGATTGAGCTCAAGGAGGCCGTCTGCCTCTTGGGATAAGCCAATTTCTTTAGCAGAACAGAGCATGCCATGAGAATCAACACCCCTGAGCTTGGCTTTTTTAATCTCAAAATCTGCGAGCTTTGCACCCACGAGCGCACAAGGCACTTTCAGCCCCGCCCGAACATTAGGGGCTCCACATACTATCTGAAGGTGTTCAGATTGACCGGCATTCACTTGGCAGACATTGAGTCTGTCGGCATCTGGGTGTTTCTCCACAGATACAACCTCAGCCACCACAACAAGGTCGGATAGGTTATCAAAACTTCTCACCTCGTCAACCTCTAAACCTGCCATCGTCAAGATATTCTCAATATCGATCTGATCAAGCGATTGATTAAAAAATGTTTGGAGCCATGTTTTAGATACTTGCATGCTGGCTACCTTGCAAACTGTCTTAAAAAGCGTAAGTCGTTCATAAAGAAGGGTCTCAAATCATTGATACCAAACTTCAACATGGTGAGTCTTTCAACGCCTAGGCCAAATGCAAAACCCTGAAACTTATCCGGGTCAATGCTTGCTTGACTTAAGACCTCAGGATGAACCATGCCACAGCCACCTATCTCAAGCCAGCCACCGTTCCAGCTCATATCAATCTCGGCTGATGGCTCTGTAAATGGGAAAAAAGAGGGTCTGAAACGAATCGTTAGGGCATCATCCTCAAAAAATCGTTGCAGGAAATTCTGAACCACACCTTTTAAATTAGCAAAACTAACCTTGTCATCTACCCAAAGCCCCTCAACCTGGTGAAACATGGGTGAGTGGGTGGCATCCGAATCTACACGATAGACCCTGCCAGGGGAGATAATTTTAATTGGCGGTTGATGTTCCTTCATGTATCGAACCTGTACCGGTGAGGTATGTGTCCTCAAAACATGTTCACCTATGTAAAAGGTGTCATGCATAGCTCTCGCTGGATGTGACTCGGGAATATTAAGTGCGGTAAAATTATGGTAATCATCCTCGATCTCCGGTCCTTGAGCCACACTAAAACCAACCGATGCAAAAATCTTCTCGATCCTATTTAGAGTCAACGAAATGGGATGAAGGCTACCTTGGGCCTGTTTTAAACCCGGCAGGGTGACATCAATCTTATCACTTTTGAGTTGCTCTTCCATCACCTCAAGATTGATTTGGTCTTTTCGACTATTTAGAAGAGACTCAATGTTTTGCTTGACCTCATTTATAAGGGCGCCCATTTTTGGTTTTTCATCATTGGGAAGTTGGCCCAATTGCTTCATGGCATCGGTGATGACACCTGATTTGCCAATGAATTGAGCTTTTGCATGATCAAGTTCAGCCACGGTCTGGCATTTTGCAAATGCCTTTTGCGCTTGATCCGCCAGGTCTTTGAGTTGGTCCATAATTTAAAGAGGTTTTAAGGGCCTTAAATGGCCCTTAAAATAATTTATGATGCGCTAAGACCTGTCTTAGCAATTTCTACAAATTTTTCAAATGCTGGTTTATCAAAAACAGCAAGATCAGCAAGTACCTTTCTATCAACTTCAACTGAAGCTTTTTTAAGGCCATTCATGAAGCGGCTGTATGTTAAACCACACTCGCGTGCGCCAGCATTAATTCGTGCAATCCAGAGAACTCTAAATTGTCTTTTTCTTTGTCTACGATCACGATAAGCGTAGACCGCTGCCTTCATGACAGCCTGTTTAGCTATACGATAGACATTTTTTCTGCGGCCACGATAACCTTTGGCAGCCGATAAGATTTTTTTGTGTTTTGCTCGGGCGGTTACGCCACGTTTTACTCTAGGCATAATTCTCTCCTTATTATTGGGTCGGCATCATCTGACGTACGCGTTTCACATCAGTTGATGAAATAATCTCAGTGCCACGAAGATTACGTTTTTGTTTGGTAGTCTTCTTGGTGAGAATGTGACGTAGGTGAGAATGTGTTCGCTTGATAGCGCCACTTCCTAGGAATTTAAAGCGTTTTTTTGCACCGCTTTTGGTTTTCATTTTGGGCATTTTTTTCTCCTTTATTTAACTAAACGCTTCGGCATGCCTTTGGCCTTATCGCTTAAATTATGAGTCGTTGTTAGAAGTCTCTTCTTCCGTAGTTACTTCAACGCTCTCTGTTTCCTTGGGTTTTGTTTTTTTACCCTTCTTGCTTGGAGATAGCACCATCACCATCTGACGCCCCTCCATTTTTGGGTACTGTTCAACAACCCCATGCTCCTCAAGATCGGCTTCCACTCTTTGTAACAGAGCCATACCAAGTTCTTGATGCGCAATTTCACGACCCCTGAACCTCAAGGTCACTTTGGTTTTATCACCGTCAGCTAGGAAACGTATTAAGTTTCTCAATTTGACTTGATAATCACCTTCATCGGTACCAGGTCTGAATTTAACTTCTTTAACCTGAACCTGTTTCTGCTTCATACGCGCTTCATGCATTTTTTTGCTTTGCGCATATTTAAACTTACCGTAATCCATTAAACGGCAGACGGGTGGTTTTGCTTTAGGGGCAATTTCTACGAGGTCAGTATCAAGCTCATCTGCCTTAGCAAAGGCTTCAGATAGTGCAACAATACCAATGGCTTCACCATCAACACCAACCAAACGAATCTCTTGTGCTGTAATATCACTGTTGATTCGTACATCTTTATCTAAAGCTATAGTAATAATCCCCCAATAAAAAAACTAAACCGTGCAACTTTTTGACCTAAGACCTGTTTTGTATGTCTTTATTTAGATGAGTTAAAAAGTCATCAATCGACATCACACCGAGGTCTTCGCCTTTTTGAGTTCGCACGGCAACCTGTCTAGCATCCCTCTCACGATCACCCAAAACAACTAGATAGGGAGTTCGCTGAATGCTGTGTTCGCGTATTTTATAGGTAATCTTCTCATTTCTCAAGTCCGAAGTGCATCGAATGCCTTTTTTTGTAAATAAATCAACAAGTTCTTCGACGTACTCTCGCTGAGAATCGGCTATGTTAAGGAATACAACCTGGATAGGAGCAAGCCATAGGGGCATGGATCCTGCATAGTGCTCAATGAGGATACCGATGAATCGTTCCATTGAGCCAACAATAGCTCTATGCAACATTACGGGTGGTTTACGAGAGTTGTCCTCTGCCACGTATTCGGCCCCAAGCCTTGTGGGTAAATTAAAATCAAGCTGAATGGTGCCACACTGCCAAATACGTCCTAGGCTATCCTTTAACGTATATTCAATTTTAGGTCCGTAAAAGGCGCCCTCCCCGGGCTGGACAACATAATCTAATCCTGTTTCTTTGAGTGCATCCTCTAATGATTGTTCAGCTTTATCCCATATCTCATCTGAACCAACGCGCTTATCCGGACGGGTGGATAATAAGACACTGATATCCTTGAAGCCAAAGTCTGAGTAGGCCTTAAAGAGCATCTCGTTAAATGTAACCACCTCATCTTTAATTTGATCCTCGGTGCAAAAGATATGCGCATCGTCTTGAGTAAACCCCCTGACACGCATGAGGCCGTGCAGTGCCCCTGAGGGCTCATTCCTGTGGCACGAACCAAATTCGGCTAGACGTAACGGCAGGTCACGGTAGCTATGAAGATCACTGTTAAAGATTTGAACATGGCCCGGACAGTTCATGGGTTTAACGGCATAATCCCTGTTCTCAGAGGATGTAGTAAACATGTTCTCGTGGTAGTTTTCCCAATGCCCCGAGCTTTCCCATAGACTTTTATCCAACACGGTAGGTGTTTTAATCTCCTGATAACCATAATCCTTAAACATTTGACGCATATAGTTTTCAACCTCTAACCACAACGACCAGCCCTTTGGATGCCAGAATACCATTCCCGGGGAGCTGTCTTGCATGTGGAATAGGTCAAGTTGTTTACCCAATTTGCGGTGATCTCTTTTTTCGGCCTCCTCAAGCTGAAATAAGTATGCATCTAGCTCTTCTTTGGAGGACCATGCGGTACCATAAATTCGTTGCAGCATCTCATTTTTTGCATCGCCCCTCCAATAGGCACCTGCAACCTTCATGAGCTTAAAGACCTTTAACTTATTGGTTGAGGGTACGTGTGGGCCGCGACATAAATCTGAAAACTCACCCTGCTTATAAATAGTCAGCTCCTCTTCTGCCGGAATTGATTCAATAATTTCTGACTTATAGTGCTCACCTTGTTTTTTAAAAAATTTAACTGCCTCATCTCTTGACATCACCTCACGAGAGACAGGTAAATTTTGTTTGGCAATCTCATTCATTCTTTTTTCTATCTTTTGGAGGTCTTCAGGTGTAAACGCCCTGGCGTAAGAAAAGTCATAGTAGAAGCCATTATCAATGACCGGGCCAATGGTCACCTGTGCTTCAGGAAAGAGTTCTTTAACTGCATGGGCCAACAAGTGAGCCGAGGAATGCCTTAAAATATCTAAGCCTTCTGGATTTTTTCCAGTAATGATTGAAACCTCAGCATCCTGAGTCAATGTATAGCTTAAATCAACAAGCTGATTATTAACTTTACCTGCAAGTGCAGCACGAGCTAAGCCTTCACCAATATCCAATGCGACATCGGCAATTGTGAGATCTTTATCAAAAGACCTAGTGGACCCATCAGGTAACGTTATCTTTGGCATAGTTTATTTATGATTGGTAGGCGCGATTGGACTCGAACCAACGACCCCCACCATGTCAAGGTGGTGCTCTAACCAGCTGAGCTACGCGCCTATATTTCTACCAACGCGGCATTTTATAACAGCCACGCCCATCTATCAATCAACATTTATCCAAGCTATTGATTTAAATCACTTAACATCTTGCCATATCCCTCCCTATAACTGGGAAAAATTAATTGGTATAGATTTTTTTGAATACTCAAAGAGTTTAACCGCTTGCCTTTAATAGGTCCTACCGGCAGGTCAATCGCTTTTAGGCCAAGCTCGGCCCTGATCCAGTTGAGGACATCAAACAGGGGTGTTGAATGGTTATCGGTTAATAAAATCAGATTATCTGCGCCCTGGTTTTGATCTATTTTTTGAATTAATTCTTGGCTAAACTTTGCAACATCATCCTCATGAATTCGGTTAGTCCACCGGTTTTCTTTAGGCCATAGGTCTGGGTCCTTGGCTAGTCTAATTAAATAATTTCTGTCGCCTCCATAAATGCCTGATAGGCGGATGATGGAGCTTGGAATCACACCCTCACCAACCAACGCTTCTCCTCTCAAAAGTCTCTGAGCATTCGCGTCAGCAGGTTGAGCGATATCCTCTTCGGTTAATATTTTTTCTACCTCCTGTCCATAAACTCGTGTACTGGAAATGAAGATGAAATGCTTTACATTGCGACAATGGGTTAACGCCTGCAAGGCTCGATCAACGCCATCCACGTAGGCTTTTTGGTAACTATCCTCATTGGCATCATCAGCCGCGACAGAATAGATAACATAATGAGGATCAATATTTTTTACCAATGAAAAGAATTCGTCTGAAAAAATATTTTGGTAGTGGACCTGAACACCAATGGGTGGGTTTTTGAGAGGGTTACGCTTAATGGCATGAACATCAAATACCGACGCACTAAGGCTAGCAAATTTTTGGCCTAACTTACCAAAACCAATGATGAGAATTTTATTTTTTATTTCCAAATAACCTTATAGATAAAACCTGGAAAGGTAAAAATAATGAATAAGCAAAAGGTTACCACATAAAATTCCCAGTCTTGGTTATGAATATTGCCTACGACTTGGTTTTCGATAAACATTAAAACAAGCCCCCAGACCAGGTATAAAGAAATGAGCTCTGTTAAAACCCAGGCTAACGATTTTTTATTACCCACTTCGACAACTAAAAAAAGCTTATTGCTCAACCATGGCAGATTAGCAATAACGATTGAAAGTAAAATGATAAGCCACTCGATCATGCTAAAAACTTAATCCCACAGCTAGGGCCGCAAGACTCATTAAGAGTTTTGGAGACAATCCAAGCAAAATTAAACTGAATGAATTGATGCCTAAGATAAATAATAGATCCCCAGAAAAGTGAATTTTTTGTGAAGATGAAGGGCTATCAAAATACATTAACTTAATAATTCTTAGATAATAAAACATGCCAATGAGTGCCATCAAAACAGCAATCACAGCTGGCCATACCATGCCCACCTCAATGGCTGATTGAAGTACAGAGAACTTTGCGTAAAAACCTATTGTGGGAGGAATTCCGGCCAAACTTAGCATGATGATCATAATCATTAAAGCCATCATCGGATTACGTTGGCTCAGACCCTTATAATCATTGAGTTGATCAAAGTCCTTATTTTTTTGCGACAGGGTAATAATGGCGCCAAATGCAGCCAAGGTCATAAGGGCATAACAGGCGACGTAGAAAAAGGTTGATGAGAGCCCATTGATGGTACCGCTCATCATGCCAAAGAACATGAATCCGACATGCGAAATGGTTGAATAGGCAAGCATGCGCTTGATGTTATCCTGGGCAATGGCAGTGATGTTACCTAAGATCATCGATAAGATTGCCATGATCAGCAACATCTGTTGCCAATCAACGGCAAGAGGCTCGAGGCCTTGGAAAAGAAGTCTCGCTGCCAAAGCCACCGATGCAAATTTAGGCATAGAGCTTATCATCATGGTCATTGGTAGCGCTGCGCCATGGTAGATGTCTGGGACCCACATCTGAAAAGGAACGGCGCCAAATTTAAAGGCAATACCAACCACAATGAACACAAGCCCAAAAGCCATGATCGATGGGTCAAGATTCATCTCGGCTAAATGAGTTGCAATCACCTGTAAATCCAAAGAACCTGTTAAACCATAAATCATCGACATTCCATAGAGCATCAAACCTGAAGCTAAGGCACCTAAGACAAAATATTTCATGGCAGCCTCAGTTGCATCAAGGTTATCTCGATTCAACGCGATGAGTGCATAAAGGCTCAAGGACAAGAGCTCTAGCCCTAGGTAAATCATCAGGAGGTTAGCCCCTGAAATCATGAGCATAATCCCCAGTAAAGCGAAAAGAGTCAGGGAAAAGTATTCGCCATTTAAGAGTTGTTTTTTTCTTAAGTAAGACCTGGAATATAAAAAAACAAACGAGGTTGCGATAAAACTTAAAAGTTTTAAGAAATTTCCGGCAGGGTCAATGATATGCATGTCATTGAAAACTCGATAAGTTGGACCAAAGCCTGAATGAGCCACTAACATTGCTGCTAAAAGTAATGTGATCTGCGAGATACCGTAGATTAGGTTGTTGTTTTTGTCTTTAACAAATAAACCTAAGAGCAGCACCAGCATCGCTGACGTGGCGATAATGATTTCAGGCATCAAAGCATTTATGTTAATTGCAAGGTTCATCATAATATGGGCAATTTAGATCGATTCATAAGATGGATAAAACTATCGACCGTCACATTCGTAAAATCTGTAATTATGGATGGAAATAAACCTACCACAAGGATTAAAATCGCAAGCGATCCTAACGTCAACCATTGTATGGAATCGATATCCTTGAGTGACTCCATGGTCTTATTTAAAGGTGTTCCATAGAATACCCTCTTGACCATCCATAAAGAATAAGCAGCGCCAAAAAGTAAAGTCAGGGCAGCTATAAAAGCAATCCAAAAACCCTCTTTCATGGCTCCCATAATTACCATAAACTCTCCCACGAAACCTGATGTTCCAGGTAGACCGGAGTTGGCCATTGCAAAAAATACAGCAAAGGCTGCAAAAAATGGCATTGAATTAATTACGCCACCGTACTGATCAATCTGTCGCGTATGGGTTTGATCATAAATGATACCAACACAGAAAAACAGTGCTGCGGATATAAATCCATGAGAGATCATTTGCATGTAACCACCCTCGACAGCCAATGGCGATAGCATAAAAATACCCAATGTTACAAAGCCCATGTGTGAAATGGATGAGTAGGCGATTAGTTTTTTCATGTCTTTCTGGACAAGCGCAATCAGGGCTATGTAGACAATCGCTATCAATGACAGAGCAATGATAATAGGTTTTAAAAGCCATGTCGCATCAGGTGCAATCGGCATCGCAAAACGAAGAAAGCTGTAACCTCCTAGTTTCAACATGATAGCCGCTAAAATTACAGAGCCTGCGGTAGGTGCCTCAACGTGGGCATCAGGCAGCCATGTATGGACAGGCCACATTGGAATCTTTACGGCGAACGCCATAAAGAAAGAGAGAAATATTAAAATTTGCGCTGGAAGTGCGATGGGTAATTGATAAAAATCAAAAATAGAAAAACTTCCCGTATTGAGGTAAAGGTATATGAAAGCTACCAACATCAATAGTGAGCCTAGAACCGTGTATAGAAAAAACTTAATGGTCGCGTAGATGCGGTTAGGTCCACCCCAGATACCGATAATTAAAAACATCGGAATCAACATAGCCTCCCAAAAAATATAATAGAGTATGGCGTCGAGCGCACAAAAAACGCCAATCATGAGGCCGGACATGATCAAAAACGCGGCATGGTAGTGAGGAAGATTTTTAATGTCACTTTTTTGTGTTGAAAAAATCACCAACAGGGTCATGAATGAGGTCAACAGTATGAGTGGGACTGAAAAGCCATCGACCCCTAAATGATAATTTATACGGTAAGGCAAGATCCAGTGAAAGAATTCTTGAAACTGAAAAAGCTGGCTTTGTAAATCAAACCTCATGGCAATAGGCCAAGTAACCCCAAATGAGATCAAGCCTGCCGAGAGTGCAAAATATCTACTAAAACGCTGACTAGTTTGATTTGAGCAGAGTAAAACAAGCCCCAATACAATGGGTGTCCAGATTGAAATTGATAATAAATAATTTTGCATTTATAACTTAATAAAGAAGGTCATAATTAAAAAGAGCCCAATGATCATAATGAAGGCATAGTGATAAATGTAACCAGATTGCAGACCTTTTAATATTTTCGAGGCTCGACCAACAAGGTGGGCCGTTCCATTAACCATAATCCGATCGATAAAATTCACATCGATACGACTCCAAAGGTATTCACCAGATTGTCTTATGCCCTTAGCTAAAAAATGCTCATAAAACCTATCAAAACCGTAACCTTGCTCGAGAATTCCTTTAAGGCTGCTGATAAATTTGTTGGGTGTTTTTTTCTTACTCGCCTTAGAGGTCATCCACCAACCTACGATGAGGCCTAAAATCATGAGAGCAAAAGGTAGTGTTAAAAAACCATGCAAGCCCATTGCGAACGCACCTGAAAAATGATGCTGGATCTCTCCTAAGTTTTGGTGAAGATCGTGATTAATAACAATCGCACGATTAAAAAAATCACCAAACAAAAGTGGCTCGATGGTTATAAAGCCAATCACCACTGAAGGAATGGCTAGCAATACAAGAGGTGTCGTGATTACACTCTGACTTTCATGGGGGTCTTGAGACTTATTTAAACCATGCCCATGTTTGACGGTATTACTTAAGCGCCATTTTTCCTGGCCATGAAATACAAGAAAATAAAGTCTTGAGGAATAGAGTGCGGTACAAAAAACGCCGATTAATAGCATCCAATAAGCCACAGATGATCCATAGATTGAACTAAATTTTGCCGCCTCAATGATGATTTCTTTGGAATAAAAACCTGAGAAGAATGGTGTACCTATAAGGGCAACCGAACCAATCAAGAAGGTGATCCAAGTGACGGGCATGTACTTCTTCAGATTTCCCATGTTTCGGATATCTTGATCATGATGCATGCCGATGATGACCGAGCCTGCAGCCAGAAAGAGTAAGGCCTTGAAAAAGGCATGGGTCATCAGATGAAATATAGCCACCGAGTAGGCTGAAACACCTAATGCCACAGTCATGTAGCCTAGCTGGGATAGTGTTGAGTAGGCAATCACGCGTTTGATATCATTTTGAATAATGCCCATTAAACCCATAGATAAGGCGGTAATTGCGCCGATGATGGTTATAAATGACAGGGCTGTATCTGATAACTCATACAAGGGTGATAAACGGGCAACCATAAATATGCCGGCGGTCACCATCGTGGCAGCATGAATAAGTGCTGAGATAGGAGTGGGGCCCTCCATGGAGTCAGGTAACCATACGTGTAAGGGAATTTGTGCTGATTTACCCATGGCGCCAATAAATAATAAAATGCAGATCATTGAAAAGATCGAAACTGACGTACCCCCAAACATCATATGTTCCCCACCTAGGGACGCAGCACGGTTAAAGATCAGATCATAGTCTAGCGATCCAAACCAAAAAAGAATAAGGGCGATCCCCAAAGCAAGGCCAATATCACCCACCCTGTTAACCAAGAATGCTTTCAAGTTAGCGTGAATGGCGGTTGGCTTTTTATACCAAAAACCAATGAGGAGGTAAGACACCAAACCAACACCCTCCCATCCAAAAAAAAGCTGTAGAAAGTTATTACTCATCACCAGCATGAGCATGGCGAAGGTAAATAAAGATATGTAACTAAAAAAGCGGCTGTATCCAGGATCATCCTTCATATAGCCAACGGTATATATATGCACCATGAGCGATACGAATGTAACTACCACCATCATCAAGGCCGTGAGGTTATCAATCATAAATCCAACCTCAAAGGTATAACTGCCTGACCTGAGCCACTCGTATAAAACCAAATTAGCTGTATAACCTGAAATAGTTAAATATAAGGTGTAACAGGCAACAACAAAGGCAATACCAACACCCAAGATAGTCGTTGTGTGAGAAAAGCCCTTGCCAAAATATTTACCAAATAGCCCCACAAATATCGATGCCAATAAAGGTGCAAAGGGTGCTGCTGAAAAAATATGTATCATCTGCATAGACTAGCCCTTTAACCTATTGAGCTCGTCAACATTGATTGACTGATTATTTCGAAAGACCACAATGATGATGGCCAAACCGATGGCCGATTCAGCTGCGGCAACAGTCAGTATAAAAAATACAAAAACTTGCCCAGCAAGGTCTCCTAGGAAATGGCTAAATGCAATGAAATTAATATTAACGGCAAGTAACATGAGCTCAATCGCCATGAGCAAGGTAATGATATTTTTTCGATTAAGAAAAATTCCAACCACACCAATTAAAAAAAGTAGGCTGCCAAGGACAAGGTAATGATTAAGTCCGATCATCGAGACCTCTTGATCGACGTCTCAGATTTCATTTTCACCATACGAACCCGATCATCACGCCTTACTTTAATTTGGTCGGCCGGATCAATACCCTTATGAGTTTTAGTGCCCCTTAGGGTGAGTAAGATGGCTGCAATAATCGCAACCAACAAAATGATAGCTGCAACCTCAAATGGAAGTACGTAATCTGTGTAAAGCACCTGGCCAAGTGCTTCCGTATTGCTTACGGAATGGTTAGGTGTCGCTTGCATCGTTTTAAAGAAGTCCTGGTTAAGCACCATGATCATTTCAACAAACATAATTAATGCCACTAAACCAGCAACTGGCATGTAATCCCAGAAGCCTTCTTTTAATTTTTTCAGATCAATATCCAGCATCATGACAACAAATAGAAACAAAACCATGACTGCGCCAACATAGACGAGCACCAGGGCAATTGCCAGAAATTCGGCCTCGAGAAGTAGCCATATCGCACCCGCACTAAAGAATGAGAGCACTAGAAATAAGGCTGAATAAACAGGATTTCGTGAGGTAATCACCTTGAGTGAGGAGAGGATTAAAATGGAAGCGAATAAATAAAAGATGATATCCATTAGCGGTACTTAGACTCCTTCGCTCGATCTGCGGCAATCATTTTTTCATACTTATCGCCCACCTCAAGAAGCATTTCCTTGGTATACAAAAGGTCGCCACGCTCTTCGCCATGGTAGTCCAGTATTCTCGTTTCAACAATTGAATCAACCGGACAAGATTCCTCACAAAAACCACAAAAAATACATTTTGTAAGATCAATATCATAGCGGGTTGTTCGGCGCGTATTATCCTCCCTTAGCTCTGACTCAATGGTGATCGCCATGGCAGGGCATACCGCTTCACACAGCTTACAGGCAATGCAACGTTCCTCCCCGTTTGGGTACCTTCTCAATGCGTGCAAGCCTCTAAACCTAGGGGACTGAGGGGTCTGTTCTTCAGGGTATTGAATGGTGATTTTTCGGGCGAAGAAATAACGTCCAGTTAATCCTAACCCAATTATCAATTCATAAAGAGATAAACCCTTAAAAAAAGAAATCAACTTTTGCTTAAAACTCATTAATGAAACATATCCTTGTAGGGGGTTTGCATCATCAAACCCACAAATAAAATCCATACCAAGGTTAGAGGAATAAATACCTTCCAACCTAATCGCATGATTTGATCATAGCGATAGCGGGGAAAGGTCGCTCTGAACCATAAAAAGAAAAATAACAGAAAAGCAACCTTAGCAAAGAGCCATAAAATACTATCAGGCAAAAAAGTTACTGGCGATAACCAGCCACCTAAAAACATCAGTGCTGCAAGCATAGAAACCAAAATCATGTTGGCATACTCTGCAAGAAAGAAAACTGCAAATGCCATACCCGAATACTCAACATGAAAACCAGCCACAATTTCTGACTCTCCTTCAGCAACATCAAAGGGCGCTCGATTAGTCTCAGCGACTGCACTTATAAAATAAATGATGAAGAGGGGAAATAAAGGCCATACGTACCATTGCCCCATTCCTCCTTGTTGCCCGGTAACAATGTTTCCTAAATTTAAGCTGTTGGCACACATTAAGACACCAACCAATGTAAAGCCCATGGCAATCTCATAGGAAACAATTTGCGCCGCAGATCTTAAACTCCCTAGAAAGGCATACTTTGAATTGGAGGCCCAACCTGCAATGATTACGCCATAAACGGCGACTGATGTCATGGCAAGCACGTAAAGCAAACCTGCATTAATGTCAGCTAGGACCAATTCTGCATTAAATGGAATCACAGCCCATGCGGCAAATGCAGGTGCGATGGTTAAGATAGGAGCAATAAAAAATAATAATCGGCTTGATTCGGTGGGCGTAATAATTTCCTTAAACATTAACTTTAATGCATCAGCAATCGGTTGTAACAAGCCAAAATAACCTACACGATTAGGGCCAATTCTAGACTGCATAAAGCCAATAACTTTTCGCTCGAAGTATGTCAGGTAGGCAACGGATAAAAATAAAGGTAAGACAATTGCGGCGATTTTTAACAAAATCCAAAGCGCTTCTGTAAAAATATTAAACCAACCCTCAGTCATATGCCCTCGCTTTTGTTTTATCTTGAGTGGCTACTTTTTTTTCTTTTTTACTATTTAATCCCTCATAAAAACAAAGGGTATTAGGGGCAACCTTGTCATCAGGAATAATAGATAATTTTGTCTTACTGCCCTTTTGTTGAACCTCATAAAATTTTTGTTTAAGCTTTGCTTGGGTTGTTGGATGGGCTCGAATAACATCATCAATACGGTGATCTCTTGCATGTAGTGATTGGGCACGCCTTACGATCATGTCACTATCTTCAGGCCTTGTAAGTTTAAGCCACTCTATATCTTTTGAGGTTTGAGCAAATTTTGCCTCAAGTTTGTTGGTTGTCAGCTTTGGAAAGATAAGACGTTTTTTTGGATGAATGATTTTAGTTAGGACATCCTCTGAGGATTCATAATTAAAATCCTCAAGGCCTAAATAATTGCCTAGTACCCTTAATATTTTCCAACCTGGTCTTGAATTTCCTTTAGATTTTTTAACCGCCTTCACAGACTGAACATGTCGAGCAATATTAATAAAGGTGCCCGAAGATTCAGAGTAAACAGACATGGGTAGAACGCAGTCAAAATCCTTAAATGAGTCGCTCATGAACGGTGTAATCGCTAATTTAAATTTTGACTGATTTATTTTTGCAAGCAAAGGAAGGTTTGTTTTAATATCAATGTCCGGTTCCATGTTAAAGCATAAGAAGCTTGAAAAATCTCTTTGCGACATCATTGAGATATCCAGAAACTCTCTCTTGTTATAGGCAAAATCCAAACCTACGCCATTAGGGTAGTTCATTAACGACCCTACAAAGCTGCCAGTGATTTCGGCAAGGTAATTAGCCAGGAATACGATATTATTTGCGTAGGATGATTCAAGCGCATTTTGACCAATGAAGATTCCGCAACGCTTATTCGTAGTTAAAAGTTTTTTTACCCAACGTGTATTGTTTTTGTCAGCTGGGATCTTCTTAATCAGTTTAACTATGTCAGGGTGACTAATTTTTTTCTTATCGATCTCATAAATGGAGCTAATAATATTTAAGAGTATTTTTTGATAATCACTTGGAGCGCAAATGATTTTTTCTCTAAGGTTAATGAGGGGGTCAAAATCTAATGCGTTAATGAGGGTTAATTCCCCGCCATGGTTGACCATACGTCTAAAACGTTGGGTTAACAAAGGTTGTTCCAATCTTAGTGTTGAGCCAATGATAATCGCCTGATCAAGCTCATCAATTTCATCAGGCTCGCAACCTAACCACATACCCTTGGTGTCAAAATTATTTTGGCCTAAGCGATAATCAACATAAGGTGTGCCTAATTGATCAGCTAAATCATTAAGAAGATACGCCTCCTCCATAGAGGTTTGAGCTGAATAGAGTAATCCAAGGCTATGATTACCATCTTTTTTTAGCGACTCTTTAATTTTCTTTGCTGAAAATTCTAACGCCTCTTGCCAGTCAACCGTAATCCACTGTTTACCCTTCTTAATCATAGGCTCTAAAAGTCGATCGTCATGCTCAAGGCCCTGGTATGCAAATCGATCTCTGTCAGAAATCCAGCACTCATTAATGGATTCATTTTGTCTTGGAAGTGAGCGCATCACAGTATCATTTTTAACATGCATCTCAAGATTTGATCCCAGGCTGTCATGCAGAGAGATGGTTGGTCTTCGATCAAGCTCCCATGTTCTTGCAGTGTACCTAAAGGGTTTCGATGTAAGTGCTCCCACAGGGCATAAATCAATAATGTTTCCAGATAATTCTGATTCCACCGCTTTGTCAACATAGGCGGATATTTCTGCATGCTCGCCACGACCTATCAGTCCAAGCTCCTGCATCCCCCCTACCTCTTTTAAAAACCTAACACAGCGTGTGCATTGAATGCATCTGGTTAGATCGGTTGATATAAGAGGGCCAATATTTTTATTAATGACCACGCGCTTTTCTTCAGTGTATCGTGTTTGACTTGCCCCGTATGCAACCGCGGTATCTTGTAAATCGCACTCGCCTCCTTGGTCACAGATAGGGCAATCGAGTGGGTGGTTGATAAGAAGAAATTCCATGACACTTTGTTGAGCATCCTTGGTGAATTTAGACTTGGTTGATATTTCCATGCCATCCATAACCTGAGTAGCGCATGCTGGAAGGGGTTTACCAATATTTTTTACCTGCACGAGACACATTCGACAATTAGCGGCAACAGATAATTTCTCATGATAGCAAAAGCGTGGGATATCAATGCCCAACTCATCAGCTACCTGAATAATTGTTTTTTTGGATTCAACTTCAACAGATTTTCCATCAATTTTAATTTTAGGCATTCTGTTGTCCCATCATTGATTTTTTATGTTGAATAAAGTATTGAAATTCATTCTCAAAGTGTTTAATAAAACTTAGCACGGGAACAGCGGCTGCATCACCCAGCGCACAAATGGTTCTACCCGAAATCTTGTTACTGACATCTTTTAAGAGCGCCAAATCTTCACTTCGTCCCTGACCATCTACGATACGTTTAATCACTCGATAAACCCAGCCAGTTCCCTCTCGGCAAGGAGTGCATTGACCACAAGATTCCTCATAAAAAAAGTAGGATAACCTTTTTAAGGTTTGCACCATACACGTGGTTTGATCCATAACGATCAGAGAGCCTGCACCCAAACTACTTCCGATCTTAGCCAGCCCATCATAATCCATTGTTGCTTGCATAATCGATTCAGCAGGGACAAGTGCAGTAGATGGGCCGCCAGGTATCACCGCTTTAAGCTCTCTGCCCTTCCATACACCTCCTGCTAATTCCAATAATTCCGGGAAGGGCATCCCCATTTCAATTTCATAATTTCCTGGTTTATTCACGTGCCCTGAGACAGAAAATATTTTAGTTCCCCCTGCATTGGCGACACCAAGGTCACTAAACGCTTGGCCACCATGGTTGATAATCCATGGGATCGAAGCATAAGTTTCTGTGTTATTAACATTGGTGGGTCTTCCATAGATACCATGCGTTGCTGGAAAGGGAGGTTTAAATCTTGGCTGCCCTTTTTTACCCTCAATGGATTCAATAAGTGCCGTTTCCTCACCACAAATATATGCTCCGTAACCATGAACGGCGTGTAGGTCAAAATTAAAATCGGATTTAAGAATTTTATTTCCTAAATATCCTGCCTGTCTGGCCTCACGAGTGGCCTCATGAAAGGATAAATATTCTTGCCAGATCTCGCCATGAATATAGTTATAGCCTCTATTGGCACCCATGATGTAGGCACCAATTAGCATGCCTTCAATGATTTGATGTGGATTGTACCGGATGATGTCGCGATCCTTAAAGGTTCCAGGCTCACCCTCGTCAGAGTTGCAGACAATATACTTGTCACCTTTAATGTCTTTAGGCATAAATGACCATTTAAGGCCTGTTGGAAAGCCAGCGCCTCCCCTACCCCTTAAACCAGAAAGCTTAATTTCGTCAATCAATTGTTGAGGAGAAATTTGTTCTTTTAAGATTTTTGTAATTGCCTGATAACCTCCAATACTTAAATAAGTTTCAAGGCTTGCAGGATTTTTTAAATCTTTCGTCCTAAGGCATAAGGGAAAAACTTTTTTTTGAATTTGCTCGGGAGCTAAAATTTCATCAGGCATGTTACTTAAGCTCCTTGATCAAACGATCAAAACTCTCGGGTGTTAATTTTTCATACATCTTTTCATTGTTGATCGTGATCATCGGGGCAGCATCGCAATTGCCCATGCACTCACTTTCCTTTAAGCAAAAACGGCCATTGTCTGACACCTGATTAAATTTAATATTTAAAGACTTTTGGATATGATTCACCATTTCATCAACACCTCTTAACGCACACGAGATATTAGTGCAGATGGAAATTTTGTATTTACCAACGGGCTTTAAATCATACATGTTATAAAAGGTGGCCACCTCCATCACTGCAATTTCAGGTAAATCTAAATAGTTAGCCACAAGCGAAATACTGTCATCGGACAGCCACCCTTTTTCCGCTTGAACAAATTGAAGCGCTGCCATCACTGCTGATCGTTTTTGATCTAAGGGGTATTTTTCAAGCTCAAGATCAATTTTTTTCATCACCGATGCTGATAACTGACTCATCGATCAATCTCCCCAAAAACGATATCTTGTGTCCCAATGATTGCGACCAGGTCAGACAGCATATGGCCCTGAGTCATCTCATTTAAAGATGCAAGATGAGCGAAGCCTGGGGCACGAATTTTTAAACGATAAGGCTTGTTTGCACCATCTGAAACGATGTATATACCAAACTCGCCTTTGGGGTGTTCCACGGCGGCATATGCCTCACCCTCAGGTAAATGGAAGCCCTCTGTGAATAATTTAAAATGATGAATCATGGCCTCCATGTCCTCTTTCATATCTTCACGTTTTGGAGGCGCAACTTTATTATCTTTGGATATAACAGCCCCTGGATTTTCTCTTAACCAGCGAATGCATTGTTTAATAATTTTATTTGACTCTCGCATCTCCTCAATACGAACCAAGTAACGATCATAACAATCACCTTCCTTGCCGACAGGAATATCAAAATCAAGTTGATCATAAACCTCGTAAGGTTGTTTTTTTCTTAAGTCCCATGCAATCCCTGAGCCTCTTAACATTGGCCCTGTCATACCCAATGCAATGGCACGATTTGGCTCAACCACACCGATACCTACCGTTCTTTGTTTCCATATCCGGTTGTCAGTTAGGAGTGTTTCATATTCGTCGACATAGACTGGGAAACGATTTGTGAAATCTTCAATAAAATCAAGCAAAGAGCCTTGACGGTTCTGATTTAACTTTTCAACTTCCTTGAGGGATCGATTTTTTGTCTTTTCGTACTTTGGCATCGTCTCAGGCAGGTCTCGATAAACACCTCCGGGACGATAATATGCTGCATGCATTCTGGCACCTGACACAGCTTCATAACAATCAAACAAATCTTCACGCTCTCTAAATGCATAAAGAAACACTGTCATAGCGCCCACATCTAATGCATGCGCACCTAACCATAAAAGGTGATTCAAAATGCGTGTGATTTCATCAAACATGACTCGAATGTACTGTGCGCGTATTGGGACCTTAATGTCTAAAAATTTTTCGATTGCCATAACATAAGCATGCTCGTTCATCATCATGGATACATAATCAAGTCGATCCATGTAAGGAACCGTCTGCAAATATGTCCTATTTTCAGCAAGCTTCTCTGTGGCACGATGCAAAAGACCAATATGTGGATCAGCTCGTCTTACAACCTCACCGTCCATTTCTAAGACAAGTCTAAGAACCCCATGCGCTGCAGGATGCTGTGGTCCAAAATTCATTGTGTAGTTTTTTATTTCAGCCACGATGAATCCCCTCATCACGAATAACCCTAGGCACATTGTTTCGTTGATCGATGGATACTGGCTCGTAGATCACCCTTTTTTGACTTGGGTCATAACGCATCTCAACATTCCCAATCATGGGAAAGTCTTTGCGGAAGGGGTGGCCAATAAATCCATAATCGGTCAAAATTCTTCTAAGGTCGGGATGATCTATAAACATCACACCAAAGAGATCAAACGCTTCACGCTCATACCAGTCAGCATTTGGCCACAAATCGATTACGGTCTGAATGGTTGGAAAATCATTATCTTTAATAAAGCTTTTAACACGAAGTCTTTGGTTGTTAGATATAGATAAAAGATGGTAGACAACGGCAAATCGTCTTTGATCAACTTGCTCTGCAGGATAATCCATATAATCGATGCTGCATAAATCGATTAACTGCTTAAAATGAAATTCTTTTTGGTCTCGAAGTGATTTTAAAATGTCATGCAAATTGGAGGGATCAATCACTATGGTAATTTCACCCAAGTGATTTTTACTTCGTACAATTTTCCTTCCAAAGGATTTCTTAAGTTTTGAGAGTAAGTTTTTTGTTAAATCGCTCATCTTGCAATGGTGTTTGTTTTTTTTATTTTCTTTTGCAGCTGCATGATTCCATACATCAAAGCCTCCGCGGTGGGTGGGCAGCCCGGTACATAAACATCTACAGGGATAATTCGATCACAGCCTCTCACAACAGAATATGAGTAGTGATAGTATCCGCCACCATTAGCACAAGAGCCCATCGAGATAACCCATTTTGGATCTGGCATTTGATCGTAGACCTTCCTTAAAGCAGGTGCCATCTTATTCACAAGTGTTCCTGCAACAATCATGACATCAGACTGTCTTGGGCTTGGTCTAAAAACAATACCAAAGCGGTCAAGGTCATAGCGCGATGCGCCCGCATGCATCATCTCAACGGCACAACAGGCCAAGCCAAATGTCATCGGCCATAATGAACCCGTTCTGGTGTAGTTGATTAAGGTGTCTAAATTGGTTGTGACGTAGCCTTTTTCTAAAATACCTTCAATACCCAAATTCTACTCCCAATCCAATGCCCCTTTTTTCCACTCATAGATAAAACCTACCACCAAGATGGCCAAAAAGATAACCATGGCGATAAAGCCAAACATGCCTATCTGGTCAATAACAACAGCCCAAGGAAAAAGGAAGGTAATCTCAAGATCAAAAAGGATAAATAAGATAGCAACCAGGTAATAACGCACATCAAATTTCATTCTCGCATCTTCAAAAGCTTCAAAGCCACATTCAAAAGGAGAGTTTTTTGCCTGGTTTGGTTTGTTTGGACTGACAAGGGTGCCGAGTATGATGGGTCCTAGACCTATTGCTAAACCCACAAAAATAAATAATAAAATTGGAAAATAATTTTCCAGCACTGATGTTCCTTCGTTAAATCTAATTCTATAATTGGTGCCGTCGGCGAGACTCGAACTCGCACGACTTTCGTCACTACCCCCTCAAGATAGCGTGTCTACCAATTCCACCACGACGGCAAAATAAAAATAGCTATACTAGTCAGGAATGTCACTGGCACCCACTGAATTATCTGACTCTGCGTTCGTGTCGATAGTTTCAATGGATTCAGTTTCTTGAGGTAGATCAGCAACAGCTGACGCCCCATGTTTATTGCTGGCAATCACTGCCAACGTAATACTAGTACAAAAGAATACGGTCACACAGATTGAAGTTGCGCGACTTAAAAAATTTGCAGATCCTGGAACACTCAACATACTTCCTGTGTTTCCTCCACCAAATGCAGCGCCTGCATCGGCTCCTTTACCATGTTGAATAAGCACCAAGCCGATCACTCCAAGGCTGGCTAAAACATGAATAATAACTATTAAACCTTCCATATTTCCTCTAAATAAACGTTATATTTGGTCAGCAATTTTGCAAATTTTTATGAACTCTTCAGGCTTTAACGAGCCACGTCCAACCAAACCGCCATCCACCGTTTCCAAAACGAATAATTGTAACGCATTTTCAGAGTTTACGCTTCCGCCGTAGATAATTTTTAACCCCTCAATCTTTGCATTATTTGCACCTTCAATAAACTCTCGAATGAACGTACACATAGCATTTGCTTGCTCTGGTGATGCAGCCAAATCAGATCCGATTGCCCAGATGGGCTCATAGGCGATCACCGTGTTTTTAAATAATTGAGGTCCATAATTATTGATGATGGTCTCCAGCTGACCAGAGACCACGCGCTCCATGATGCCCGCCTCTCTCTCGATCAATGTTTCA